>TARA_R110001592_G_scaffold237306_14_pt1 | contig 87766 bp, 70 predicted proteins | sample TARA_R110001592 | Tara Oceans TARA_R110001592 (sample SAMEA4398387) | marine metagenome | biome: Polar Biome; feature: [SRF] surface water layer (ENVO:00010504); material: water (ENVO:00002006), including particulate matter (ENVO:01000060) such as... | depth 5 m | reverse complement strand
AATTTACTTTATCAAATATAATTCGTCAAAACTTGTTTTGGCGGATGCATCGCGATAAATATTCCATAAACCCACCAAACCCGCATTACATTTAGCCTTTGTTGTGTACAGTAATTAGATTTCTCTAAATGGTATTTTAGATTTAGTTATTGATAATTTGTTCTTGAATTTATTCTGAATGAAATTTGAGAGGCCTAAGTGATGTATTTCACCGCTTAATGGATGAAGTGAAATTGATTTAACAGTTTTCTCTAATTCAAAATTTAAACTAATAAAATCTATTATTAATCCAGATGAATTAACCCTATATTCCGAAGTATTTCGTTCGTATTTTAGTTCTGAGGCAACTATTCGAACTTCTTGCTCTCTTTCATATGCTTTATTTTTTAATTGCATTTTGAGCTTCCATAATTCTTCATTGAATCTCAGAATTATTTGATCACGTTTGTATTCAAGATTATAATATTCAGTCTCTTCTCCAACATTTTGGACATTAATAGTTAACTGTTCATATTCCTTACTATCATCCGAAAAATCAGTAATTAACTTTTTTATTTTTTCAATTTGTTCTTCTTGATTGTATATAATATCAAACGTTTGTAATGATAGATTCTCTATGCTTATATTATTCTTTAAAAATTCATTCAACTCAAATTCTATACAATACCCATTACCTTTAGAATAGTAATTCCACATATCCAAAGAATCTGGGTTTTTTGAAAAAGATGCGATATAAAGGTCAAATGGTGCAATCATCGTATTTAATGCTGATTCATTAAATAACGAAGAGTGTATATCATTAATTTCTTTATTTTCTTTTAATGTTTCCAGAATTAATTGATTGGCATAGCTGATTTCTGAAGGGTCATTTAGGAAGTTTTGATTAGTTAGTCTCAATTTACTTGAATTAAGTATTCCAAACAAACCCTCTCCTGATGTATAATGATATGTTTTCATTTTTTTTATTGTACACAACGTCTCGGCTATGAAACGTACGGAAAATCGAAGTGTGAACTTTGATTTGCAGTTACGTAAAGCCAAAACTTGTTTTGGGCTTTTAAATTTAAGCGAAAAAGGTCAAAACAAGGTTTTGGCCGCGCGAAGGATTATGTGTGATTACAGATTCGCTTAGTATGTTTTATAGCCATTGTTGTGCCCTTTGCTTATTTTATTTTTCAAATTCCAGCAATAGCGAATTCAAATGTTCTAATAGTTTTTCTTCTGGGGTATCTGAAAGACATAGATAGTTCACTTTTATCATCACATCACGATATTCATTTTCTGTTTTGATTTTGTTTCGCTTAATAATATCAGAAATTCGTTTTTCAAATTTGCTACTTAGGTTAATTTCATAACCAGTTCGAGTGTTTATAAAATCAATGAAATTGAAATCCTCATTTTCGTAAGGAGTTTCAGATAAATCTTTAAACCACTGTTTTAGTTTCGATAATTTCCCTTTTTGAAAATACTCCTTTACTTGTACTTTAAGTTCTTTATAATGTTGATCCGAATCAAAGTCAATTGTTTTGATTTTCATTATACCGCTTTCCAAAAAGTAGTCTAACGTCGCTAACGTTAAGTCTCGATACTTTACTAATTCTCTTTGAACATTTTGTTCAGATGAATTATTCATTTAGTCAGTTTTTTTTGCATTGGGCACAACGGCTCGGCTATGAATAGTGCGGGGATTGAAATGCGATAGTTTTCAATCTACGCACGGTGTGAGCCAAACCAAGTTTAGTGGCTTAAATTACCAAAAAATAAGACGTCAAAACTTGTTTTGGCGGATGGGTAGAGTAGAAGCTTTCTTTAACCACTACAGCCCGCATTATTTATAGCCATTGTTGTGGTTAGTTTTTATTTTTAAGAATTGACTTTTATGATTAGTGTTTTAGTTTCTTGATTAATTTCGATAGAATAATTGGTAGCTCTGTAATTTTCTTTTTTTTCAAACATTTCACGAATAAATAATTCGTTCAGATTACGAGGTTTGAATTTGTAATTATAGATAGAGTCTTTTACCTGAGTCCATCTTACAAGTGGTGCATAAAAATCATCATATGTGATTAATTTCAGGTTTGGTGAATCCTTTATATTTGATAAGGCTCTATTAAAGTCATTGTTTGATATTTTTAATTCTGTTGTACGATAATAGTCTGTCAAACCATATACTTCATTATCTATAATTTCGAAGTCATCTTTTAACTCAATTCCTAATTTTTTTAAATCAGAAATAGCATCACTTTTAAAATATAAATGATCTTCCAAAGCAAGTAAGAGTATCGGACTTATGATAAAGAGTATGATAGTTAGTCCTATTATTCTTTTAATTAATGGACGTTTAGAATTTCTTTTAGGGAAAAAAATGATTGCAGTAACTATTGTAAGCGCTACCAAAATAAAAAAGAAGACTAAAGGTCCAACTCCCATAAGTGTTTTTTTAAATTAACCACAACGGCTCGGCTAAGTGGAGTGCGGGATTGAACAGTAAGATGTTCAATTAGCAACGAAACTGAGCCAAACCAATTTTTGTGAATTTACTTTATTCAAATATAATTCGTCAAAACTTGTTTTGGCGGATGTATCACGAAATACATTCCATAAACCCACTAAACCCGCATTACATTTAGCCTTTGTTGTAAACCGTTATTTTTTTTTATTTTCTTGAATTAGAATTTCCTTGATATTTATTTTTTCTATTTCAGTTAAAAAATCATCAACATTGTCATATTGTGGATTATACCAATTTTGATTTTGAAAATACTTTTCTAATTCACTATTTTTTTTAAAGTTGTAACCATAACGGGCATAGATTTCATTTTTAATTATTATTAATTCTTTTAAGTCGAACTTTTTAAGTTCTTTTTTTTCTAAAATTCTTAAAGAAGTGAAAGTATATTTCCCTTGATGCATCTCGAAAGGTGTTTCTATTCTACTTCCTATCTCACTTTCTATTTCCGTTGAAGGAGACCAATGCTTGTTGATTTTTAGCCCTTTTACAATAAATTTATCGTCTTTGTAAGTAATGAATTTACCAGAGTATTTATTAGAAGAGAAGTTTCCTTGAGAGTCAATTTTTACATTAGATAAATTTCGATAATTCCATTTCCATTCATCCGTTCCGCTTTCCCAATAGCCATTCATTATTTGAGCAACAATAAGGTCTTCAGTAACTATTATTTTTAGGTCTGATTCTGTTTCACCATTTCCGAAAACATAAAAACCTGAATATTTAGAAATTGAGTCTTCTTTCCAGGCTTCGACAGTATCAATTTGTTCCTTTATTTCTTGGGTATCTTGAGAGAATGAGGAAAGTTGGAGTATGAAAAATAATGATAAAGTGAAAAAGCGAGTCATTTTTTTTAATGGTTTACAACGGCTCGGCTAAGTGGAGTGCGGGATTGAACGTGAAAATGTTCAATTTGCAACGAAACTGAGCCAAACCAATTTTTGTGAATTTACTTTATTCAAATATAATTCGTCAAAACTTGTTTTGGCGGATGCATCACGATAAACATTCCATAAACCCACCAAACCCGCATTACATTTAGCCTTTGTTGCCAGCTGTAATTATTTTTTTCAAAGTACCTTATTTATTAATATTAAAAGTAAAATCAACCCGCCAAATGCACCGAAAACAATTAGTTTTTTGTAGTCAAACTTTGCTTTAATTGTTTTGTCTTGTTTACATATTTTTTTTATTTCAGTGATGAATTCTTTGGCGTTTTTGAAGTTTGATTTATTTAATTGTATTGTCGTTTTGTTGTCAAGTTGAATTAGAATTCCATTCATTTTATTCCAATACATACCTTCTCCCCAGTCATAATCAGAATATTTTACTCGAGATATGTCTATTTCTGTTTTTTTGAATAATAATGGTTTTTTTATTATCAACTTCTGTCCTTTAATTTCAAAATTTCTGAGCTCATCAAATAGTAGAGAACCAAGACCTATAGAGATCCATAAAAATAACATTCCCCCAATCAGTCCAATAAATTCAGGGTTTTGATAAGTTTTATAAAGCATCAAAAGCCCAAATACAAAAATTCCTAGTTGAAAACTCAATGCAATTGGCATCAAAAGGATTATTCTTAAGCTGTTTTTGGTTTTCATTTTTTTATTGCTGGCAACAATTGGCTATGTGGACATAATGTGTTCATAGACAATTTTGGTGAGCTAATTTATTCTTTTATTTTTAAGATCATGGTCGTCAAATATTCTGTCAAGCGGACTTTTTATCAGTTGTAAGTCCTTTTTGCTTACGTGGGTGTAAATTTCGGTGGTGCTCACACTGTTATGTCCTAATAGTTCCTGAATGTATCTGATATCTACGCCCTTGTCCAGCAAATGTGTCGCAAAACTGTGACGTAAAATGTGTGGTGTAATTGTTTTTTTAATTCCTGCTTTTTGACGAGCTCGGCTTATCAGTTTGCTTAAACTCGTACTAGAGTATTGAGCTTGCGATCGGCCTTCAAACATCCAATAGATGGGCTTGTAATGTAAATAGTAACTTTCTAGTGCGGCAGCCAAACGAACGCTGAGTAGAGTAACTCTGTCTTTTTTGCCCTTGGCTCCGCGAACAAATACTTGCATTCTGTCCAAATCTACATCGGCAATTTTTAAATTAAGAAGTTCAGATCTTCGTAGGCCAGCACTGTATAGCATGGCTATTATGCATTGATGTTTTGTGTTGTTTGCTGCTGAAATAAGCCGCACCACGTCTTCTTCGCTTATTATTCTCGGAAGTTTGGTTTCTTTTCTGGGGCGTGCAATCCAGTATTCTTTTTTCACCAATTCTAGTACTTGCTCGTAGTAAAACTTAATGGCATTGATGATTTGATTTTGTGTTTTTGAAGCATAATTGAATTCCGTTACCACACTTAGTAAGTAGTTCTTTATGTCTTCATCGGTTATGTTTTCGGGGTCGAGATGGATATGAGCTTTTAAAAACAACTTGAAATACATGCCATATGTTCGGTAAGTATTTTCACTGTACCGCCTTAATTTTAATTTGTCGGCATAAGCAAACATGGCTTTTTTGTGACTTTCGGGCCATTTTATTTTTTCCAATTTTACAGTATTCTTTTTTGGAACAGTTAGCGTTGGTGTAGAGGTAGTTGTAGTCAATGAAGAATAATCTATCCAAGCCACACCCTTAAATTTGCTGAACAATAAATTTAATGTCTGTGCATGCCAGCGTAACATCCATACTTGTTTTTCGGGTATATATGTAGCGTTCAACTCTTTCAATCGGTCAATTATTTCTTGTGAATGACCAAATTTTAGTACTGCGACACTTATCCCTCTTTCAATTTCTTTGGTAACTGAAATTATTTCGTGGTACATGCTGTAAATTACAATTAAAAACGGTTCAAAGTGATTAATGTTAAGATGAAGTGTACCTTTGTCCCTCTCTATCTAATTTCTCTCGTGTAAGAGGGGTGGGCTCTGAAGCCATAATTTACAATGCATTAGGGGTTTCAGTTTTAAGATTCAACAATCCGCATAATAAGAATGTATAGGATTAGCATTGTCTCGAGTCCAATTCCGTTTTTCTGAAAAAGTCTCATTTTAGTTGTGTACAACTTAACTAAATTTTAGCCAATTTAATGGAGTGAAATACGCAGAACGCCGTATTGCTATAAAGCACGCTATCCAAGACCTTAGCAAAAAGGTTTATTATGAAGCACGCTGTATTTATTTCATTTTTATTCATCTCGTCATTTTGGCTCAGAGCTCAGAGTTTTCAACAAACTACAGGTTTAGACGATTATGGCCCTGTTGAAGGTGTTTTTGTGCACGAAAACATCATTCTAACTTCTGTTGACAATAAATTGTATCGTTCGGATGATTCTGGACAGAGCTTTATTTATGTTCCCGTAAGTGGTTATGATGTTACACCAAGATGTTTTGCTATGATTGACGATGTTATCATCTTAGGCGGAATAAATGAGGATAGAATTTATAGAAGTTTAGATTTTGGTTTAACCTGGGAATCGGCTTGTGAAGGTTGTCCAACCATTTCAGGTTTTCCAGCTGCAGTACCTTTTACTGCTGATACCTTAAATGGCGCATTTTACATGAGTGGCACCAATTTTATACGTAAATCGTCTGATTTGGGTCTTACTTGGGAAACCATGGATATTGACGGAATGTGTTTGGATATCTCTAATACGGGTGGAGAATTATGGGCGACACCAGGAGGTAATCTATACAAATCGAGTGATGAAGGGGCTTCATGGGTAGATGTGCCTGACGAAGGTATATTTTTCAATAATGCATCTCAAGATGTTTTGGTATCGAATGGAAGAATATTTGTAGCTACGGCATTGTCTGCAGGTAACGGACTATATGTAAGCGATGACAACGGCTCTACTTACTCTGCCAATGGAAATATCAGCGTTGCTGAATCCATTTTAAAAGTAAATTCTACTCTATATGTTACACATTTTGGAGGATTATCTAAAAGCAGTGATAATGGTGTAAGCTGGACTTTGATTGAAGGAATTGGTGGTTTTGGACCTTACAATGGCGATATGGCTTATGACGGAACAGAAAAGATATGGTTTTCTTCAGGGGATGGCTTGTTTTGGTACAACGTCAATACAGGTGAAATTGGGTCTTATCCATTTCCTGTGGGCATGGTAACAGAGGTTTCGTTGAGCGATAATTACACCTTCGGAACACAGGGAGGAAAGCTTTTTCGATCAGCAAATGCAGGCAATAGTTGGGAAAATATCACATCAAAACTGAGTGCTAGTGATGTTCAAATTAGAGATGTATATGCTGATGGCCAAGATGTATTTGTGTTAGCCAATGTCGACTTCATTCCAACCTATTTTTCATCTTCAGACGAGGGTGAAAGCTTTCAGTCTATAACATTATCAGGAGTAGGGTATATGAATCAGGTTCTGAGTTTTAATCCAGTAATTATAGCATCTAATAACGGGTTATTTGTAAGCAGTGATAATGGATTGAGTTTTACGCAAGCTAATTTATTCGACTTGGAAGGAAACGATGTTGATGATAAATTTAAGGCGGAAACGATATCGAATAATGGCAATTCAATATTTGCTAGTGGATCGAAAGGAATAGCATTTTCACACGACAAGGGTGTTTCTTGGAAGTATATAAGTGTTACAGGTATTGCTCAATTTTCTGGCTGGGAAAATAGACTGGTTCGAAATAGAAGCAACTCATTCCCTCCATTTGTTTTGGAAGAAAGCACAGATGGTGGTGCTACTTGGGAAGCTATTTTAGGAATAGAAACTCAATACGTTGGGCCTGAATTTATGTGGGTAATGAACGACACTCTTTACACGCAAAACGACCAAAATGCATGGTTACAACCAGGGCAGATAATGTCATTGTCGGAAACGGCTGAAGAGTGGGTTGAATCAGAAGCTTATGGAGCTATTCCTAGTCAAATTATCAGTGCAGAATCTGCTGCTGATGGTAGAATGATATTTGGAACACGAAACGCATCGGCATGGGTGTCATTTGCTAATAATTCAGTTTCAGTAAGTGAATTTGGAATAGGAAAAATATTTATTTACCCCAATCCAGCGGATGACTTCATTCGTATAAAAGGGGATGAGTTTAAAAATTCTGAAGCCATAATTTACAATGCATTAGGGGGTTCAGTTTTAAGATTCAACGATCCGCAAAATATGAATGTATCGTCTCTTGAAAGCGGTGTGTATTTTATTGAACTGCGCAATGCAAACGATGCAATTAAATTGCAATTCGTAAAAAGATAGTTTTATAATTCATCAGATTAAAAAGTCGTCATCTTGGCGACTTTTTTTGAAATTATTGCAATAAACGTATTGATAGAAGGTTGATGAAGCCCAATGATTACAAAACGATATAACTTTTCAGTTTTTCAAACGTAGCGGGGCCAATGCCTTTTACTTTCAGCAAATCGTAAGTGCTTTTGAATGGGCGACGAAGCATGATGGCTTGCGCTTTTTCTGGACCAATATTGGGAAGTTGCATCAAAGCTGCCTTGGATGCTTGGTTGATGCTAATTTTAGCTTGTTGATTGAGGATTTCGGCAGTACTACAATCTCTTGCTTTTGCCGTGTATCCATAGGTTAGGTTTGGGTTTTCGAAACTCCAACCAGAACTTGTTTTGTTTGTTTCCAATCGTTTTTGATGTTCCACAGTGAAATCATTGAAAAAATCAATGTTGGTAATGGATTCTATGCTATCAATGGATACTACAAAACTTTCTAAAGGAGCAAGTATCCTTTCATTGGGCATTAAAAAAGCGAGGCTTTCGTCTTTGGTAGGATCGTACAATATGCGATAGAATTTTTTTGGTACGGCAACTTTGTTTTCCCCAATGGTTGTGTCAATATCGCTTAAAACAGGGCCGACATAAATCCATAATTCACCTCGTTTCCAAACCATGTTACGCTCTAGCTTTTCTAAAATAGCCCACGCTCTGCGGTTGAATTCAGGAACTTGAGGCGACATGTTGCTCATGAAAAAGGTTTCGTGCATGGCGGTACAATCAAACTGCATTTGCCTTGCAGGGCAGAGGTGCCCAGCATCGTAGTTTTCGTAATCTGTGTAAGAAGCCGAACCACTTTCGATGTGCCAATCGTCATGAAATTCATCGTTTCTATTCACTACTTTTTTCAACATCGTACGGGTCAGTTTGTAGGCTACCCATTCAGGTTGTTCGGCTTTTTCTATGTAAGACAAACTATAGTATTTATGATGAATAACTTCTCCTTGGTTACTAGGGAAATCGATTTGAGAATAGGCTAAATTCTGAATAAAAAAAAGTGCGAATAAGGTGAATGCACTGCATTTTGTTATTGCAATTAAAAACCTATTTGTAATCATAAATGTTGATTGTTAACGACTTAGTTTTTAGTTAGTTGGCGTATCATTCCTTTGAATATAAAACCATGAAAAGGCAATACAAGATACCAGTACAAACGGCCAAAAATTCCAAGAGGTCTAAAAGTAGCTGTTTGTATTAATTTATCGTCTACAATTTTAAATTCTAACCACGCTTCACCAGGTAATTTCATTTCAGCAAAAAGCAAAAGTCTGCCTTCGTTTTTGTTGGCGTATAAAACGCGCCAAAAGTCTATTGTATCGCCAACATTTATTGCGGCTGGATTAGTTCGGCCTCGTCTTAAACCAACACCACCTGCAAATTTGTCAAAGAGGCCTCTTAAATTCCATAACCAGTTGGCATAATACCAGCCATTGGGACCGCCGATGCCCCAAATTTTTGCTTTGCAATTCGCTTCATTTTTTATACTGCTGGTTTGTACGTCTTTAAAACACCCAAAAGTAGGAACTTCAATAAAGTCGGAGATGTTGAAGCTAAGTCCACTGCTTGAGTAAGAGTCTTTCCAACTGGATAAAATTTCGTTGTTTTCTATTTTTTTGAATGCTCTTTTAAGGGCTTCTTTATAGCTTATGGGCCTAATATTCAATTCATCATTGATGCGACTGTCACTACAAATAACTTCTATTTTCATGCTAGTAACCAAGGAAGATGCTAGTTTGTAAGATGTTGATGTGACAAAGTACAGCCAGTAGGAGGAAAGTTTTGGCGTCATGATGGGGACGACAAAAATGGAGCGTTTTAAATTTCTAACAGCAGCAAATTCAAGAAGCATTTCTTTGTAGCTCAATACATCGGGACCACCTATATCGAAGTTTTGATTGTATGTTTTTGGATTGAAAATGGATTTGGAAAGAAAAGATAAAACATCCGATATACCTATAGGCTGACATTTGGTGTTGAGCCATTTGGGAGTAATCATGATGGGTAACTTTTCTACTAAATCTCGAATTATTTCAAACGAAGCGCTTCCTGAACCAATGATAATACCAGCTCTTAATGCTGTAAAGTTGTAGTTGCCAGAATCGAGTTCGGTTTCTACATTTTTTCTAGAACTTAAATGTTTCGATAGTTCCGATTCGTTTACAATACCACTGAGGTATACAACGTGTTGAACTTGTGTTTTTTCAATGGCATTTCTAAAATTAATAGCGGATTTTTCTTCTAGCGATTCAAAGTCACCAGATGAAGACATTGAATGAACCAAGTAGAATGCTCCATCTATGTCTTTCGGGATATTAGCAAGGGTAACTTCATCCAGTAAATCGATTTGGATGACGCTAATTTTGTTGGCTAAAGAAGCTGGTGGGTTGAACCTTTTGGCGTCTCGAACACAGCAGACTACTTCATGACCTGCTTCAACAAGAATGGGTAATAATCGTTTGCCTATGTAGCCAGTTGCACCTGTTAAAAGTATTTTCATCTTAATTGTATTAAGGTAAGCAATTGGGGGATATAACTTTAAATCATTCAATTCGAATTATTAAACAATAAAAAAAGCGGCTCGAACTAATGTCCAAACCGCTTTGCTTTAATTTTTATTGTGTTGTTGATTATATTACAGTAATCAAATCTTCTTTGCTTTTTCTAACCTTTTTAAGGTTTACCAACCAATCGTTATCAGCATCTCTGTATCCAACAGGGAGCATCACACAACTGCGTAATCCTTTCTCTCGTAAACCCAATATTTTGTCCACTGCATCGGCATCAAAGCCTTCTAGAGGCGTGCAATCAACTTTTTCGAATGCTGCTGCTGCAATAGCTAATGAAAACGCTATGTAAGCTTGTTTTGCTGCGTGATTGAAGTTTTCTTCTTCTGCTTTTTGTGGGTAGTTGCTCAATAACATTTGACGGTAATTTTCCCAACCTTCGTTTTTGAAACCTCGTACCGTATTGGTCAAGTCGAATTGCTTGTTAATTCTATCAGCAGTGTAAGTATCCCAAGCAGCAAAAACAAATAGGTGAGAACAATCGGTAATTACAGATTGGTTCCAAGCTACAGGTCTTATTTTTTCTTTTACTTCTTGATTGGTTATTACAAAAACTTCAAATGGTTGTAGTCCGCTTGATGTTGGAGCCAATGATATAGCTTCTATGATGTTGTCTATTTTTTCTTGCGATACTTTTTCACCATTCATGGCTTTTGCTGCGTATCTCCAATTCAATTTATCTAGTAATTCCATTTTTTTTGATTGTTGTTATTGTGTTTTATTATCGTTTTCTGTTAGTATTTCTATCCATTGATTCAGCATATCTTTCAACTGCAGTACCTCATTTAATTTGATGTTTTCGTTCACTAAAATCTTCAACAATTTCTCGGGAATGGGTTTGGCATTTACTTTCAATTGTTTTCCCTTTTCTGTTAACTGAACAATGACACTGCGCTCATCGTTTTCCGATCGGTTGCGTGCAATTATTCCAGAAGTTTCCATTCGTTTTAGCAAAGGCGAAAGTGTATTGGTATTGAGAAGCAATTGTTCACCAATCTGATTCACAGTAAGTGAATTGTTTTCCCATAGTACCATCAGCACCAAGTATTGTGGGTAGGTAATGCCCATTTCTTCCAAATATGGCTTGTATGCTTTGGTTATTAGCCGCGATACAGAGTATATAGGAAAACAAACTTGGTTGCTTAACTGCAATTGCGAATCGTCCATGTGTTTAAGTTGTGCGCAATTATGTCGTGCACGATACAAATGTACGTGAATTAGTTTTCTCTCTATTGCTTTTTAGTAATATGGATTCCTAATAAATGTGAATAGGTGCTTGTATTGCCTTAACTCGCTTTTCTGTTTATAGTGTCAAGCGGTCGATATGCATAGTACTGAAGCACTTCTTCAATAGCCATTTTTAATGCTTTGTTGATAGGCAATATGATGTTTCCCATGTGAAAGTCAATTTGACCAAGTCGCATGTAGTATTCAGTAAAAACCGGAACCGATAATCCTTGTGTTATAGCCTCTTGGGTAGTAGCGTATTGTTCGGCTTGGTTTTCTTTTATAATCTTACACGTAGCCAGTCGTAATTTTCCGTATTTGTCGGTATTGGCCGCAAAACCGAATAAACGACAAATTAAACCGCGGTATTTGTAATTGCTACACTGTCCTTTTCCTAATAATGTAAGTGGTTTGTAGATAATGCAATTGGGGCTTTTGTTTTGATTGAGTAAACTGAGTGTTTTTTCGGCCTCGTCGTGAATAAATAAATGAAATGCCCAGGGCAAAAATTCCAATGGAGAGGCTTCAATATCCGGATACGTACAGCATTTTCCGCAACCTGAAACACAGCTAAGACCAGACGATACTTCAAACTGAGTGCTTTCTACTTCTAATTGATGAAAAAGCTTTTCAACCAATTGCACTTTACGCTCTATCGCCATATTTTTTCTTTGAAGTTAGACCTATTTCGCCAAAGTAAAAAGGTAAATAAGCCATTCCTTTTTTAGAAATATTTTGTCACAAAACGAATCCATTAACTATATGTTTTTTTATGATTAGTTTAGATTAGATTGTTAAAACTTCATATGAAGAGTGATAAATATTTTATAAGATTTCAGTCTGTATTTTGTGTTTTCATTTTATTATTTACCATCCAATGTTCTAGCACCAAATTAGATAAGGCCGTATCTAAAGATTGGCAACATTTGAATGCCGTAAAAGGATTGCCCGGAAACAGCACGTATCTGAAAGCCCATCATAAAAATGGAGCATTAACTGTTTTTGATAACAATTGGATAGTTAATAACGAATACCGCGAAGTAACTGGGGTAGGGATTACTTACGATTACCAGCGCCGCTTCATATCCAACGGACCAGTAACCTTACCAATAGACAGTATAGCCATTTTTGAAACGAACAAAAAGCTGAATAATTCTGATCTTAAAGGTATCGGCGCTATAACCATACTAACAGGTGTTAATGCAGCTATTGGGGTGTTTTGCCTTACCAATCCGAAAGCCTGTTTTGGTTCGTGCCCAACATTTTATGTAAATCAGCATGATATCATTCACAACGCCAATGCCGAAGGCTTTTCAAATGCAATTGCACCTTCTATGGCTTATGCCGATGTAGATGCGCTTAATGCAAGGGCAAATTCAGGCGAAATGTTTGAATTGTTCATGAAAAATGAAGCTTTGGAAACACATTGCATTGAAGATTTGGAATTGATGGCCATTGAAAATCAGTCTGGAGAAGTCTTGCATGCTACCGATAATAAGTTCTATGCTAGTCATAAGGAAATAACGCCTTTAAGTGCCGCTGGACCTGAAGGTGACATCTTACCATTGGTAACACAATTCGATTTAAATGAGCGATATAGTTTGGCCGATGGCAATAATTTAAGCTCCAAAGAAGAACTCTATTTTACTTTTTCTAACGATGCATTGGATAAAGAATTAGGCCTAGCATTAGGATTTCGACAAACCTTAATGACAACTTACTTCATATACAGTGCTATGGGGTATATGGGCGACAAAGTGGGGAAATATTTTGCCGATATAGAAAGAAATGGAGATGCTATAGATCAGCTTAAAAATGGAATAAAACAAGAATTAGGAAACATTCAAATTTTCGTTTGGAACGAAACGGATAAAACTTGGGCCGACCAAGGAGACTTCTACGAAACGGGACCAATAGCAGTAAACCAACAAGTATTGAAACTCAATGGAGATTTTTCAAAACAAAAGGAATTGAAGTTGAAAATAGTATTGAATAAAGGTTTGTGGCGAATAGACAATGTTGCCCTAGCAGTTATAGACAAGGAAGTGATACCAGAAGTATTGAGCCCCGTTTCATTGTTGAAAAATGGGAATGATTTTAACGATGAACTCAGTTTTTCTAAAAAGGATAAAAAGTTGATTTCTATGCCTGGCGATGAATTTGCGTTTGCTTTTCAAATGCCTAACGAAGGAAAAAACTACACCTTGTTTTTAAAGTCTAAGGGTTACTACCTAGAGTGGATGCGTGAATCGTGGATTAAGGACAAGGACTTATTGACGTTAAGACAAATGCTAGTGAACCCTAAGCGCTATCTGAAAAAGCAGGCGGACGATTTCAAACTGTATGAGGAAACCATGGAAGAAGTATTCTGGGGCTCAAGATTAGACACTAAAACCTTTTCGTATGAAGATCAGTAGAATTGTTGTTTTGATAGCTACAATGGCTTTTACGGCTTCCTGTAGTTTGCCGAGTTATGTGCCAAATGCTGTAGATGCTGCTGTAAGTGTGCACGGAGGATTCATTAAGGTTACATTACTCAATGGAAGAAAAATAGAAGGGGAGTTGTTGTCGAGCAATAATGAACGCATCACTGTAATGATGGAGGGATTCAATTACCCAACACAAATTAAAACCAGTGGAATAATGCAATATAAACTCCAATTTGCCAAAGGGTTAAACAGTAAAGTAACCTTGAATATGTTGTTGCCACTATCGCATGGTGTATTTGCGATTGTAACACTGCCCTTCAATGCCTTGGTTTTAGGAGCTGTGCTGGTTGAATCAAATAAAGATTACAAAATATACTCGGACGAGACTACGTATGAAGAGTTGAGTAAATACGCACGTTATCCACAAGGTTTACCTCCAGTTTATAAAATGCATGCTTTGGATTGAGTTATTTACTCGCTTTCACTTTATCCAAGTTCAAAGTAACATTGTTTAAATCGTCGTTTACGAATTGCAATTGCAAACTGCTGTAATCGCCGTGTATTTTTTTGATGATAGCCCAATCTTCGTAAACGTTGTCGTCTAAGCTTTTTATCATCAATAAGCTGTCATTCTTTATGGTGTAGTTGAATGCATTGTCATCGGTAAGTTTTGTGCCATTTACCATACCTTCTAACTCTATATCGCCGCCCTCAATTTGTATGTAACCTTTATTGTCTGGTGCAAATTTAATGGCAATGTCTACACTGTTCAACATAAGTAAGGCAAATCCTTTTCCTAGTTGTGCCAGTCCATTGTCGTTGCTGTCGCTTTTTAATTGTTTGAACATCGGAGAAATATCAACACTATATGTCCCAATAATTTTTTTGCTATCAACTTTGGTGTATTGCTTTGTTGGGTTTACACAGGCTATCAATAAGATAAGACTAGTAAGTGCGAAGAGTACTTTTTTCATGATGTGGCTTTTTATAAAAGTAATAATTGAGACTGTTGAGGTTTCAATAATTTGACAAACGGAAATTTTAGGCAAAAAAAAGACCGCAACATATGCTGTGCGGCCTTTTAATAAGTTATTGTTTTGCTATTAAGCGTTTACAGTGCTCAACATTTTATCCAAAATGGTATTCAATGTTGCACTTGGTCTCATAGCATGAGAAGTTTTTTCTACGATAGGTAAGTAGTATCCTCCAAGATCCATAGCGCTTCCTTGTGCATTGTTTAGCTCAGAAACGATGGTTGTTTCATTGTCGCTTAATTCTTTTGCTATTGCGCTAAAGTTTGCTTTCAAATCTGCGTCATCGTCCTGTTTAGCAAGAAGTTGAGCCCAATACATAGCCAAGTAGAAGTGCGATCCTCTGTTGTCTAATTGGTTTACTTTTCTAGATGGTGATTTGTCGTTATCTAAGAATAAACCAGTAGCCTCATCTAATGTATCAGCTAAAACTTGTGCCTTTTTGTTTCCTGTAGTTACAGCGATGTGCTCTAACGATACTGCTAAGGCTAAAAATTCTCCTAGTGAATCCCAACGTAGGTGACCTTCAGATATGAATTGTTGAACGTGTTTAGGAGCCGATCCACCTGCACCTGTTTCAAATAAACCGCCACCGGCCATCAAAGGTACAATAGACAACATTTTTGCAGATGTACCAAGTTCTAAAATCGGGAACAAATCAGTTAAGTAATCACGCAATACGTTACCAGTAACAGAGTTGGTATTTTCTCCGTTTTTAACGCGCTCTAATGTGTACATACAAGCGTCTACTTGGTTCATGATTTTAATATCTAAACCATTGGTGTCGTGATCTTTTAGGTAAGTATTTACTTTTTTGATCAACTGTGCGTCGTGTGCACGGTTTTCGTCCAACCAAAAAACAGTTGGCCATCCAGTAGCTCTAGCTCTGTTTACAGCAAGTTTAACCCAGTCTTTGATTGGAGCGTCTTTTACCTGACACATTCTCCAGATGTCGCCTTCTTCAACAGTATTTTCCATCAAAATGTTTCCGCTGGCATCGGTCACTTGTACTTTACCATCGGCCGTCATTTCAAAAGTCTTGTCGTGCGATCCGTATTCTTCAGCTTTTTGAGCCATCAAACCAATGTTAGGAACAGTACCCATAGTAGTTGGATCGAAAGCACCATGCTTTTTAGAGAAATCGATAACAGCTTGGTATAAGTGAGCGTAACTGCTATCCGGAACTACGGCTTTAGTGTCTTGTAATTTTCCTTCTTTGTTCCACATTTGACCAGAGCTACGAAGCATAGCTGGTAATGAAGCATCGATGATGATGTCAGAAGGTACGTGTAAGTTGGTGATGCCTTTATCAGAATCTACCATTGCCATGTCTGGCTGTGAAGCATATACGGCTTGAATGTCAGCCAAAATGGTTTCTTTTTTGTCGGTAGGTAAGGTTTCAATTTTCGATAATAAATCTCCAAAACCGTTGCGAACGTTTACGCCCAATTCTTTGAATGTTTCATCATGCTTTGCGAACAAATCTTTGAAGTATACTTTTACTGCGTGACCAAAAATAATTGGGTCAGAAATCTTCATCATGGTTGCTTTCATATGCAATGAAAACAAAACATTTTCTTTTTTAGAATTTGCTATCTCACTGTCTAAGAAAGTCAATAATGCCTTTTTACTTAAATAAGTAGCGTCGATTATTTCACCTTTTAAAACGTTTAGTTCTTTCAGTTTTTTACTTTCTCCGTTGGCTCCGATAAAATTGATGCTAACAGTATCGTCTTTTTCAAGAGTTACCGATTTTTCATTGGCTCTAAAATCACCCGAAGCCATAGTGGCAATGTGCGTTTTAGAATCAGAACTCCAAGCACCCATAGAATGTGGGTTTTTCTTAGCGTAGTTTTTTACGGCTTTAGGAGCACGTCTGTCAGAGTTACCTTCTCTTAAAACAGGGTTTACAGCACTACCTTTGATTTTGTCGTAACGAGATTTAATCTCTTTTTCAGCATCTGTTTTTGCATCCAATGGGTAGTTCGGAATATTGAATCCTTTTTCTTGCAATTCAGTAATAGCGGCAGACAACTGAGGCATAGAAGCCGAGATGTTTGGTAGCTTTATAATGTTAGCGTCAGCTTTTTTTACAATATCACCCAACAAAGCCAATTCATCAACTAAACGCTGATCATCAGAAAGAAAATCAGGAAATACAGACAAAATTCTAGCCGCCAAAGAGATATCCTTTGTCTCAACATCGATACCTGCACTCGAAGTAAATGCTTGTACTATAGGTAGTAATGAATAAGTTGCTAATGCAGGAGCTTCGTCCGTGATGGTGTAAATAATCTTTGGATTGTTTGCCATTGTATGGTTTTTAGGGTTGAAAAAAAAGCAAAGACAATAGTTACAAAGCCTATTTTGCTCAGTTGCACAAATTTAGTGCTTATAATGTATTATCAAAATTGACTTTCATCTATTTTGCATCCTTGTGGTATTGTAGTTTGTAAATAAATATTAGGCTTTACAAGGTTGAGGAAAGGAAGTTCTGAAGAACGAAAACAAATTTATTAGTTTACCAATCCATCGAACCAATGCACATATATGCGCTTCTTAAGCCATGATACAGAGTCGTCTGTACTTTATAAAATATTGACAGGTACCATCATTCCACGTCCCATAGCTTGGGTATCTACTGTAGATGCTAATGGCACCAACAATTTAGCCCCGTTTTCTTTCTTCAATGCTGTTGGTGAAGATCCGCCGCATTTGATGTTTTCTACTGTAAGAACTGGCGATAAAAATAAAGACACGCTCAATAATGTATTGGCCAATAAACAGTTTGTGGTCAATTTGGTTACCGAAGAATTGGTTGAGAAAATGAATGCCACTTCAGCACCTGTTGATGCTTCTGTTGATGAGTTTGAGTTGGCAGGTCTTACAGCCATCGATTCGGATATGATTGCTCCTAAAAGGGTGAAAGAAAGCTTAGTGCATTTTGAATGCGAAATGGTGCATCATTATTTTCTGGAAGATCACAAAAATGGAGGAGCAGCCATCATCATCGGTAAGATTTTAGCCATGCATGTTGACGATTCTATATTGATGGAAAAAAACAGAATAGACCTAGATAAATACAAACCCGTAGCTCGTTTGGCAGGTTCTAATTATGCAACCTTAGGCGATGTGTTTTCAATAAAAAGAGCATTATAATGAAGATTGCAGTAATTGGAGGAGGCCCAGGAGGCTTGTATTTTTCTATACTCACTAAAATGGCTTTGCCTTCGGCACAAATCGATGTGTTTGAGAGAAACAAAGCCGACGATTCTTTTGGTTTTGGTGTTGTGTTTTCTGATGAAACTTTAAGTGAATTTTTAACCCGAGATCCAAAATCATACGACCTTATTCGAACCAATTTTGCTTATTGGGATGAATTGGATGTAGCTAGAGATGGTGAAAAAGTACGCATCTCTGGAAATGGTTTTTGTGGTTGTTCGCGCAAAAAATTGTTGCAATTGCTACAACAGCGATGCTCAGAAGAAGGTGTTAATCTTCATTTCGAAACCGAGAAAACACACACGGATGTTCAAAACGATTACGATATAGTTGTAGCCGCTGATGGAATAGGTAGTAAGGTAAGGCAAGGATTGGCCGAACACTTCGGAACAAAAATTGAGCAAAAGCGAAACCGATTTGTGTGGATGGGCTCAACGAAACCATTGGATGCCTTCACGTATTTTTTTAGAAATACAGAGCATGGTCCTATAGTGGCGCACAGTTATCAATACGAAGAAAACATAAGTACTTGGATTTTTGAATGCACGCCAGAAACTTACGAGAAATGCGGCTTTAAAGAATTGGATGAAGAAGATACCATTGCTAAAATCCAAGATTACTTTAAAGAGGAATTGGACGGTCATGGTTTGATTTCCAATCGATCGCATTGGCGTCATTTTCCACATATTACCAACGATAAATGGAGCAAAGACAATATTGTTTTATTAGGCGATGCCAAAGCTACAGCTCATTATAGCATAGGTTCGGGTACAAAATTGGCTATGGAGAGTGCTATTGCTTTATCCGATGCCATTGTAGCCAATACTGACAATTGCAACAAAGCATTTGAGCAGTACGATGCTGCCCGCCGAAACAGGGTTGAAATGATTCAATATGCGGCAGAAGTGTCTTTGGATTGGTTTGAAAACATGGATAGACATATATCGAAGCCATTCAATCAATTTGCTTTTGGAGTTATGACCCGAGCGAAAAAAGTAACCTTCGAAAACATGGCCATTCGCGATGCTTCTTTTACTCAAAAAGTTTTGGAGGAATACAATGCTTTGCACCATACCAACAATAAAAACTTACCAGCTGCTTTTGCTTCTTATACAATAGGAAGTATGCCTATTGAAAATAGAATTGTAATGGCTCCTATGGGGCAATACAAAGCGAAGGAAGGAGTGGTAAACGATTGGCATAAAGTTCATTATGGAACTCGTGCTTTAGGTGGTGTCGGACTCATTATAGCAGAAATGACTGCTGTATCATCAGAAGGTAGAATTACTAATGGATGCGCGGGTTTGTTCAACGAAGAGCAAAGCAAAGCTTGGAAAGCAGTTACTGATTTTATTCATCAAAATTCCACAAGTAAAATAGCCGTGCAGTTGGGTCATTCAGGTCCGAAAGGCGGCGGTAAAATTCCATGGGAAGCAAAAACGCCTGAAGTAAAGCACCAACTATTAGCAGCTTCGGCCATTCCATTCAAACCCGATGGCGATGTCCCGAAATCTATGGATGTGTCTTATATGGATTCTATAAAAACAGCTTTTGTTCGCGCAGTACAATATGCCGATGCCGCTGGTTTTGATATGATAGAATTACAAGCCCATCACGGTTTTTTATTAGGAAGTTTCATTTCGCCTTTAACCAATCATCGTTCTGACGAATTTGGAGGCGATATTCATGCACGACTAAAATACCCGTTGGCAGTTTTTGAAGCCATGAGAAAAGCGTGGCCTAAAGATAAACCAATGTCGGTAAGAATATCCGCTTGCGATTGGGCAGAAGGCGGAACGACCGAAGCAGAGAGCATCATCATATCTGAAGCTTTCTCAAAAGCAGGGGCCGATATCATCCATGTTTCTACTGGCAATACGGTGAGTTATCAAAAACCTAAAATGGGGAGAATGTGGCAAACGCCGTTTTCCGACATCATTAAGAACAAAGCCGATGTTCCTACAATAACGTGTGGGTACATTCAAGACATAGATCAAATCAATACCATTTTACTCAACAACAAAGCCGACTTAGTGGCATTAGGGCGTCCTTTATTGCTCGATCCTTATTTTGTGAGAAATGCCATGGCATACGAACAAATTGATGCAGATGTACCGCCACCGTATACAGCAGGCAAAAGCCACTTGTATCCCTTTAAGAAATCGGAGCGCAGAATGGTCGAAGGCATGAAAAAAGCTTTGAAACCAGAAAGTCATCAAACCAAAAAATAAGCGAAATGACCCCAGACCAATTTCAACATTATCCCGATAATTTCGCTCATAAACATCTTCCTAAAATCGAAGATCAACCGGAATATTTGTACCCTTACGGATTTCCTCAATTTGGTGAATACCTCAATTGCGCACACCGTTTGCTCGATAGTCATATAGAAAATGGTAAGGGTGATAGCATTTGCCTACGATCTGATAATGCCGTGTGGACCTATCAAAAATTACACGTTATCGCCAATAAAATAGCGCATCATTTGGTGCACGATTTGCATTTAGTGCCAGGCAATAGGGTTTTGCTTCGTTCGGCGAACAATCCCATGGTGGTAGCTTGTTGGTATGGCGTTATCAAAGCAGGAGGGGTAGTTGTTACGACCATGCCGCTGCTAAGAACAAAAGAGTTGAATACCATCATAAACTGTGCAGAAATAAGCCATGCTTTGTGCGATAACCGATTGCGCGAAGAATTAGAGGCAACAGACACTAAGTTTTTGAAGCACCTTTCGTTTTTTGATGGATTAGAAAAAGAATGTTTTTCGCTTGAAGAGGCCATAGAAAAATACGATTCAAATTTTGATAACTATAAGTCTAAACCCAATACAGTTGCCCTAATTGGATTTACTTCGGGGACAACAGGTTTGCCGAAAATGACAGCGCATTATCATTCGGATATTCTCAATATTTGCGAAGCATTTCCAAGATATTCGCTGCAACCTAAAACCGAAGATGTTTTCATTGGAAGCCCTCCCATTGGTTTTACTTTTGGATTGGGTGGCTTGGTATTGTTTCCCATGTATTATGGAGCGTCTAGTTTTATGTTAGAAAAACCTAGTCCGGATAATATTCTAGCAGCTATACAAGAATTCAAAGTCAGTATTTGTTTTACTGCACCTACAGCTTGGCGGGTTATTCAAACAAAAATTGCCGATTACGATATTTCTAGCTTGAGAAAGTGCATTTCTGCAGGAGAAACCTTATCGGTTCAAATTTGGGAAGAATGGTACAAGAGTACAGGTTTAAAAATTATCGATGGCATAGGGGCTACAGAAATGTTGCACATTTTTATTTCCTCAAATGAAGATAACATGAAGCCAGGCGCTACGGGCTTAGCCATGCCTGGTTACGAAGCCAAAGTTGTAAACGATGCAGGCGATGAGGTAGAACCAAACACCATTGGCAAACTGGCAGTAAAAGGCATTACGGGCTGCAAATATTTGAACAGGCCCGATAAACAAAGCGACTATGTTCAAAACGGTTGGAACATAACAGGCGATCTTTTCAAGCGAGATGAAGACGGCTACTTTTGGTATGTTGCTCGTGGCGATGACATGATCATTTCTTCTGGATACAACATTGCCGCCATAGAAGTGGAGAATGTTTTGCTCAGCCACGATAATGTTTTGGAATGTGCCGTAACGGGTATTCCAGATTCTGAGCGTGGTATGTTGGTTTGTGCCGCTATTGTTTTAAAAGACAAAGTAAAAGCGAGCAACGATTTGGCAAAGGAAATTCAAGATTGGTTTAAAAACAATGCTGCACCGTACAAGTATCCTCGCAAAATATGTTTTGTAGATGCATTGCCAAAAACCCAAACAGGTAAAGTGCAACGCTTTAGATTAAAAGAAAAATTATTGGAAGATTAATATGGAATTTATACGCTCAGAAAAAGTCCGATTTCAGCACATCGATTATGCCGGTATTGTCTTTTACCCACGTTTTTTCGAGATGCTCAATGGATTGGTAGAAGATTGGTTTGCCGAAGAACTCAAGCGACCGTTTGAAAGCATGCACGAAACCAACGGCATACCTACTGTCGATCTTAAAGTAAGTTTTAAACAACCAGCTAGGCTAGGAGAAATACTGCAAAAGAAATTGTGGGTAAATAAACTAGGGTCGTCTTCAATGAATTGCGGATTCAAATTTGAAAATGAATTGGGGAAAACCTGTTTAGAGGGAACAGTTACATTGGTTAATGTTAGCATATCTCCCGATAGACAAACCGTAAAATCTGAAGCTTTTTCAGATGAAATAGTGTCAAAAATCAAGCCTTTTGTGGCTGAAAAAACAGATAATTAATATGGAATTTCAAAAATTTAAAGCAGCTACCGTTCAGACCAGTCCTGTTTTTATGGATGTGGCAGCTACCATAGACAAAGCCATAGGTTTTATAAAAACTGCTCATGAGAATGGAGCTAGCCTTATTGCTTTTCCTGAAGTGTTTGTTGCTGGTTATCCGTATTGGAATTGGGTAATGACACCCGTTGAAGGTAGTAAGTGGTACGAAGTGTTGTACAAAAACTCGGTAACGACTGAATGTACTGATATGTTGCGTTTGTACGAAGCCGCCAAAGAGTATAGCATGCAAGTGGTTATCGGCATCAACGAACGTGGCGATAGTTTTGGTGAGATATACAATACCAACCTCATCATCAGCGAAACCGGCGAAGTAATTGGCAAACACAGAAAGTTGGTGCCTACCTGGGCCGAAAAACTGACTTGGACAAGCGGTGATGGTTCATCGTTAAAAGTATATCCTACCAAAGTAGGTCCTATTGGTACTTTAGCCTGTGGAGAAAACACCAATACATTGGCTCGTTTTACTTTGCTGGCTCAGGGCGAACTCATCCACATTGCCAACTACATTTCATTGCCGGTAGCGCCTAAGGATTATAACATGGCCGAAGCCATTAAAATTCGAGCTGCTGCGCATTCTTTCGAAGGGAAATTGTTTACCATCGTATCGTGTTCTACCATCTCAAAAGAAATGATGGAAGCTTTAAAGCCCGATGTGCCTAACATTGAAGAAATGCTGACCAGAGAAAACTCTGCGTTTTCAGGTTTTATAGGACCCAACGGAGCGGTTACGGGTGATGAGCCTTTGATTGATGATGAAGGAATTATCTATGCAGATATCGATTTGTCGAAATGCATACAACCAAAGCAAATGCACGACATTTTGGGGCATTACAATCGTTTTGATATTTTCGATTTACGAGTGAATATAGCACCGACCAAAAAAATAACCTTTGTGGATAATTCCATGGAGGAATAGAGATTGGGTAAAAAAAACACCCCGCCTTGCAGGAACAGAGTGGGAATTGTTTGAAATACCGAATTGAAAATGAAATAATAAAAAGAAAAATTATTACAAAAATATTGATGAACTATTTGAGCGAAACAAACTCCCCTCCTTGAAAAAGGAGGGGTGGCCTTTAGGTCGGGGTGGTTAAGCTAACAAACCATGAAAAAACAAAGGAACAATCTATCACATCTTAAAACCTTTAGAAAAGAGTTACGCAACAATCTAACTCCAGCAGAAGCCAAACTGTGGACATTTCTAAAAGGCAAACAATTAGAAGGTAGAAAATTCAGAAGACAACATAGCGTAGATTATTACATATTAGATTTTTATTTCCCGAGTGAGTGTTTAGCAATAGAATTGGATGGACAAGGACATTGTCAAATTTCTCAATCAGAATACGACAGAGAAAGAGATTTGTTTCTGGAATATTATGGAATTAGAGTACTGCGATTTGAAAACAAAGTAATTTGGAATAATCTTGAAGGGTTATTGGAAGAAGTGAAAAGTTTCTTTGGAAAGCAAAATGAAATAAAGTAAAAAAACACCCCGCCTTGCAGGCACCCCTCCTAAAACAGGAGGGGAATGGCTTGAAATGATTTATATGAATAATACATACTTATATGGATAACAAATACAGCGACGACCAAATTGGTAGAGCACGGGTAAAAAATACACCCGAATTAGAAGCTTATTATGAAGAATTATCCAAGTTAGGTGGTGGTGCACTTTGGACAGTGGCCAATGATATTGAGCCATGGGAGCCAAGAACAACTTCCATTCCTATGCTTTGGAAATACGACGATTTTAGAGAATTGGTACTAAAATCATCGGAATTGGTTTCGCCTGAAGAAGCCGGTAGACGAGTGGTTTATCTTGTGAACGACAATCGTCGCGATGTTAGTGCAGCAGTGGGTTGGTTGTATACCGGACTGCAAGTTACCCGCCCAGGAGAAAGTACATCTGCTCACAAACACAAGGCTTCAGCGCTCCGTTTTATTATGGAAGGCGAAGGAGGTTACACAGTTGTAGATGGCAACAAAATCAAATTTGACGTCAACGATTTTGTCATAACTCCCAACTCCACATGGCACGAACACGGAGTAGAAGAAGGTGGCAAAACCTGTATTTGGCAAGATGGCTTGGATATTCCTTTGGTCAATGCTTTAGAGGCCAACGATTATGCCGTTTTGGATGGCAAGCAAAAAGTACAATCACCAACCAATTATTTGCCAACCATGTTTGGTAGTTCGGCAGGATTAAAGCCTTCCAATAAAGAATGGAAAGAACCTTTCAGTCCGATATTAAAATACGCTTGGAAAGATGTTTACCCTGCCTTACAGAAAATGGCAGAAATTGAGGAAGGTTCGCCTTTTGACAGCATTCATATGCATTACAGCAATCCTTTGACGGGTGGGCACGTAATGCAAACAATGGGAGCGAGCATTCAACTTTTAAAACCAGGTTTTAAAGGCAAAGCACATCAGCATACGGGCTCGTTTGTGTACCAATGCGCCAAAGGAAGCGGTTATAGCATCATCGATGGCAAACGATTCGATTGGAAAGAACGCGATATATTTTGCGTGCCTTCTTGGGCAATGCACGAGCATGTTAATGCTTCTGAAACTGAAGACGCCTGTTTATTTTCTTTCCACGATTTACCGACGATAGAAAAACTAGGTTTGTACCAAGAACGGACATTAGAAGTAAACGGTGGTTTTCAGAAATAAAAACGAATAGGTGGTAATAAGTATATTTGAATAGACAGAATTATAACATGGCACGAGCGATAGAAGACATAAAACAAGATATCATTAAGAAAATTCAAACGACTTCAAATCTTAAGTTTCTTGAGCGACTTGATCGTTTGTTTTCTGCTCAGGACCAAAATATATTTCAATTATCGGAAACGCAATCCAATTATATAGCGAAAGGAGAAAAGGAACTTGATCGAGGGGAAGGTGTTAATAATGAAGATGCATTCGCTGATTTGGAACAATGGCTGAACATAAAATAATTTGGTCGCCTTCTGCACTGAAGGAATTGAAAGACACATTGGAGTTTTATAACGTACGAAATGGATCTAATATTTATAGTTCAAAATTATTGAGTGAACTGAAAAGTTACTTGAAAACCTTGTCGATTCAGCCATTCTTAGGACGACCAACTTCAGATTATAAAACGAGAGTGTTGGTTTTCAATGATTACCTCATTTTTTACCAAAACCGAATCGATCAAATTGAAATAGTTTCATTTTGGGACAATAGGCAAAACGAACAAAACAAAAAACATTAAATAGTACCTGGTCGCAGCAGGGAAATGAAATTCATCTCCGGCCTTTTTACTGTAAACGAATAACTAAAAACTATAATCTAACGAATGAAATTACTGACTTATAAAACAGAAAATGGTGGCCGCTTAGGCTTTATTGACAACGATAAGGTGATCGATATGGAAGCCTTTGGAAAAGTGGTAGGCATGAAATTGCCGTCGTGTATGTTGTCGCTTATTGATATGGGCGAAGAAATCATTCCTCAAATTGTAACTGCTTACCAAAAAGCCGATAAAAGCACATTGGCTAACGCTACTATGGATTTGAGCAGCTTGACTTTGATGGCTCCGATTCCAAAACCGCGTAAAAACATCATTGGTATTGGTTTAAATTATACAGAACATGTGGCGGAAAGTGCTCGTACTTTGGATACCTCAAAAGATTTGCCGCAAAAACCAGTCATTTTTTCAAAACCTCCAACCGCCGTTTGCGCTATCAATGAGGATGTATTGCTCAACCGTAAGCTCACCAACCAATTGGATTGGGAAGTGGAATTGGCTGTTGTAATGGGCAAAAGAGGGAAGTACGTTGAAAAAAGCAAGGCATTAGATTATGTGTTTGGTTACACTGTTATCAACGATATTTCTGCAAGAGATTGCCGACGTTCTGGACAATGGATAGTGTCTAAGGGGCAAGATACTTTTGCACCAATGGGACCTATTTTGGTTACAAAAGATGAGATTCCAAATCCGCACAATGTCAATCTTTCATTGAAATTAAATGGTGTTGAAAAGCAAAATGGAAATACGCAATTTATGTTGTTCAATATCAACGATTTGATCGAAGATTTGAGTACTGTTTTTACATTAGAAGCTGGTGACATTATCGCGACAGGTACACCAGCTGGAGTAGGTGCAGGAAGATCGCCTCAAGAGTGGATGAAAGATGGTGATGTCATTGAAGCCACTGTGGAAGGAATAGGCACTTTGGTAAATACCGTTAGAGAAATTTAAGTCGGAAACAATGGCGAAAAATAAATTTAGAATTGGGCAAATAGTACCGTCGTCTAACGTAACGATGGAAACTGAAATACCAGCAATATTTAGAGGCAGAGAAAGCATATTGCCTGAGCGATTTACATTTCATAGCAGTCGTATGCGCATGAAAAAGGTAACCAAAGAAGAGTTGGCGGCCATGGATGCTGAAAGCTTGAAGTGTGCTTTAGAACTATCTGACGCTCAGGTAGATGTGATGGGTTATGCTTGTTTGGTAGCCATCATGAGCATGGGACGTGGTTACCACTGCGTATCTGAAGTCAATTTGCACCAACAAACGGCTGCTAACGATTTTCCAACACCAATAGTTACCAGTGCGGGTGCTTTGGTGAATGGACTAAAAGTAATGGGCGCCAAGAAGATATCCATCATAACACCTTACATGCGACCGTTAACCGACATGGTAGTCGATTATTTGGAGCATCAAGGTTTTGAAGTGGTAGATTCTATTGCTTTAGAAATTCCCGATAACTTGGAAGTTGCAGCGCAAGATCCAATGAATTTATTGGAAATATATAAACGTTTAGATCTAACAGGTGTGGATGTTATAGTTGCATCGGCTTGCGTGCAAATGCCATCTTTAGAAGCCATCGATAAGTTGGAAAAAAAAACCGGTATTCCTGTAACATCGGCAGCGGTGTGTACTACCTACGAAATGATGAAGAAAATTGGCATTGAAGCCAAATCCAATATTGGTGGAAGTTTATTGAGTGGGAATTATTAGGATTGAAATAATGCTAAAAGTCATCGTTGTATTACGTGAATTTTAGATTCCAAATTCGGAACAAACTGTATATTTTAGGCTTGTATTGTCAGCGCTTTAGTGCTGTCGATTTCCTAAAATTTACACTATGAGCCAATACCATCTAAAAAGTTTACCTGAGTACTTTTCTACACATCAAAAATCTGTTCTAACACCCGAATTGTTTTGGGGAGAAATTGCAGAAGAGCATTTCGTATGGCGTAAAAAGTGGGATAACGTTTTAGATTTCGATTTTAGAGTTCCTGAAATTAAGTGGTTCGAAGGAGCCAAACTTAACATCACAGAAAATTGTTTGGACAGGCACTTGCTTACTCAAGCAGATAAAACCGCACTTATTTTTGAACCGAATAATCCTGAAGAAAAAGCGGAACACATTACGTATAGCGATTTGGCTAAACGGGTCAATAGAATGGCCAATGTGCTGAAATCTCAAGGAATTTCTAAAGGAGATAGAGTGTGCTTGTACTTGCCCATGATACCGGAGTTGTCGGTAGCCATGTTGGCATGTGCTAGGATAGGAGCGGTGCATACAGTTGTATTTGCAGGATTTTCTTCAAAAGCACTTAGCTCACGCATAAACGATTGCGATTGCAAACTAATCATAACGTCGGATGGTTCATATCGCGGTGCAAAAACCATCGATTTGAAAGGCATTGTAGACGAAGCGGCTAAAGAATGTCCAGGATTGAATAAGGTATTGCTTGTTGATCGATTGGGATCTAAAATAGACTTGGTTGAAGGTCGAGATCAATGGATAGAACCGCTCTTAGAAAAAGCCTCGGATGTATGTGTAGCAGAAATAATGGATGCTGAAGATCCTTTGTTTATTCTGTATACATCAGGATCTACGGGTAAACCAAAAGGAATGCTCCATACTACTGCAGGCTATATGGTGTATACAGCTTATACATTTAAAAATGTATTTCAATATACCGAAAACGATGTGTATTGGTGCACTGCCGATATAGGTTGGATTACAGGGCATAGTTATATCGTATATGGTCCTTTAGCCAATGGAGCTACTTCTGTTATGTTTGAAGGCATTCCGAGTTACCCAAATTACAGCCGATTTTGGGATGTAATTGATAAACACAAAATTACACAGTTTTATACCGCACCTACGGCCATTCGTAGTTTGGCTAAGCAAGACCCAGAGTTCATCGTAAACCACGATTTGTCAAGTTTAAAAGTTATTGGTACGGTTGGTGAACCTATCAACGAAGAAGCTTGGGATTGGTATAGCGAGCATGTAGGCAGAAATAAATGCCCTGTGGTAGATACCTACTTTCAAACCGAAAATGGAGGAATTATGCTTACGCCTATTGCGTATGTTACTCCTACAAAACCAAGTTTTGCAACCTTACCCTTTATAGGTATTCAGCCCGCTTTGCTCGATGCTAATGGAGTTGAATTGCATGGCAATCAAGTGGAAGGTAGTTTGTGTTTCAAATTTCCTTGGCCATCCATAGCGCGTAGTATTTGGGGAGACCATAAACGTTTTAAAGACACGTATTTTTCGGCTTTTGATAATATGTATTTTACCGGAGACGGGGCATTGCGCGACGAAGCTGGTTATTATAGAATTACCGGAAGGGTAGACGATGTAATCATTGTATCTGGACACAATTTTGGTACAGCTCCAATTGAAGAAGCTATCAACGAACATCCTATGGTAGCAGAGTCTGCGATTGTTGGGTTTCCGCACGATATCAAAGGCAATGCCTTGTATGGGTATGTAACTTTAAACGATACTGGTGCAGGCAAAGACGAAGCTGAATTGGCTGTAGAAATCAACCACTACATAGCCGAAAGAATAGGGAGCATAGCTAAGTTGGATAAAATTCAGTTTACTAAAGGTTTACCAAAAACCAGATCGGGAAAAATAATGCGGAGAATTTTGAGGAAAATAGCGTGTAACGAGATGGACAGCATAGGCGACATTTCTACTCTACTCAATCCTGAAATTGTCGATGAGATTGTTGCAGGAAAAAAGAATGGATAGAATTTTCACTTTGTTTGGTTGAGCATTCAATTCTAATAGGTATTCATCGTCTAAACTTGTATTTTTCGAAATTAAGATTGTAGCCCAATTGCTGTGATCTACAATAACCATTATTATGACAGAAAAAGATACGTTTCAACTGCGCGAAGGCGACGAATATATTGACTTAATCAGCCTCCTTAAATTAAAGCAAATAGCACAAAGTGGTGGTGATGCCAAAATGCTTGTAAGCGAAGGTATGGTAAAGGTTAACGATGAAGATGAATCAAGAAAAAGACGCAAATTACGATCGGGTGATGTTGTAACTTTGGATGGCATCCGAATTGAAATTAAGTAATTTCAAATATGGGACATCTTGAAAAACTATTGAATAAAAACCCAAAGGCGCTGAAGCAATTTTTATTGCCGAAAACTGCCAACCTTTTTGATATTGTTCCAAAATCATTGGCAAAAGAAGATGTTCAAGATGAAATTGTATGTTTTCAAAATTCAAAGAATGCCAAACATGAAATTACCTATAGCGAAATGAACACTAAATATGGTGTTGCTTTGGCTGCTAGTACAAGCGATGGTTTGTGTTTTTTAGGACTCGATACATCCGAGTTAAAAGCTCTTGATGACTTAAAATCACGGTTTCCATTGGCAACATTTCAGCGGGTTGATGATAACGATGATCACCGTTTGTCTTTCAATCGACTAGAAGGAGTGGATAACGCATCTCCGATATCTTTAGCTCTGTATGGTACCGATTTTCAATGTGCGGTTTGGCAAAGACTCAGTACCATTCCTAAAGGAACTATTGTAGCTTATTCTACTTTGGCAACTGAGATGGGGGACGGTAAATTAAGTCGAGCTATCGGTACAGCCGTAGGTGCAAATCCATTAGCATTTATCATTCCTTGCCATAGAGTCATTCAGAATACAGGCGGTTTAGGGGGCTATATGTGGGGCTTGGATATGAAAAAAGCCTTACTTTCTGAAGAATTGAATTTCGAGAATTATTAAAAAATGAGTTTGTTTTCTGAAAATTTATCGGAAACCAATTTATTGCCTTACGATGGTGATGTACGCTATTATGGAAGTGTATATACAACCAAAGAGTCACAAGAGATTTACTCACATTTATTGGAGAACATTGCTTGGAAAAACGATGTAGCAGTATTGTTTGGAAAAAGAATAGTGACAGCCAGAAAAGTGGCCTGGTATGCTGAGAAAGAATTTGAATATGAGTATTCCAATACCAAGAAGATAGCGCTTGTTTGGAACGATGTTTTATTGAAACTGAAAGCCAAAGTAGAATCTATAACTAATGAAACTTACAACGCTTGTTTGCTGAATTTATACCATACCGGTAAAGAAGGTATGGCTTGGCATAGCGATGCCGAGAAGGATTTGAAAAAACACGGTGCTATTGCTTCCTTGAGTTTTGGAGCTGAGCGAAAATTTGCATTCAAACACAAACAAAGCAAAGAAACAAAGTCATTAACCTTGGAACAAGGTAGTTTGTTGGTAATGAAAGGCAATACCCAAGATCATTGGTTGCATCGTTTACCACCTACCTCTAAAATATCAAGTCCAAGAATCAACCTAACGTTTCGTACAATTGAAGAAAATGTTCATTAGACCATCAAATTCTTTTCAAAACGGGCGATAATACTCACTACTTTGTAGTATTTTCAAAGCATTATTGAGCATCAATTTTAGGCTTTGTTACAGGACAGGTTAATACGTTTATTATCAGTTTATAAGACTACGAGTCATTCTCGTTACCTTGTCCGTTATTTCTTTTTTTTGGTTTTAGGAACTACTATTTTATCGGCGTGTACTAAAGCTAAAAATACCTATTCCCTCAATCAGAAGGTGAAGATATTTTATAGAAATAGGGTCGTTTTCCGTTTGCCCGATACCACGTTGTACTTGCGCTTTTCCGAGTTCAAAGAAGAATCTCGTTGCCCACCAAAAAACACCTGCGTGTGGGAAGGTTTGGTGAAAGTTGGATTGAATTTTTCTGGAGCAACTCAATGTTTGGGATTAGGTCATAAGCCCACTTTAGAAGCGGATAGCATATATTCTTATACAGATTACGGCAATTACCGCATCAACTTATTGGATGTGCAATACACAGAAGAACAATTCTTCGGAATCAACGAACGGTCCTACGTAATAGTTGAAGTGGATTTAAAATAAGAAAAAGCTTTGCTTATCTTGTCGTATGCTTGAGATTCGACCAACTTGCGAAAATTGCAAAACCAAATTAGCTCCTGATAGCAACGATGCTCGAATCTGCAGTTTTGAATGTACCTATTGCCAATCGTGTGCAGAAGATGTTTTTAAGAATGTCTGTCCTAATTGCGGAGGTGGTTTTGTGCCTCGACCAATTCGCCCTAAAAAAATGTTAATGAAATATCCAGCATCGAATGTTGTAGTTGAAAAACCACTGGATGTTGCTGCTTTTGAAGCTTTGTGCAAAGACATGATCAACATTCATCCTTCCAAGCGTTAATTGATGCAGAATACTACCATCGATAAAGTTAATACGGGGCTCATTTTTATAGCATTGCTTTTGGCTTATGTCATGCCCTTTAAGCTCTTTTTGCTTTCGTACGCTGTACTTGGACCACTGCATTATCTCACTGAAATACATTGGCTAAAAACAAAGCATTTTTTTATTTCTAAAAAATCGTTTTTAGTTCCTGTTTTACTCGTTTTTACGATTGTAATATCTCTTTTTTCCTTTGCTAAAATCACAAAGTCTTGGCTGCCTGATTTTATATATCAAGTCTTTTATTCTTCCATTGTTTGGGCCAATACTTTGTTATTCACTTCTTTCTGTGTTGTAGTGTTGGTCAAACTGTTGAGTGATAAGGTGCCTTTATATATGAATGTTATTGTTTCTCTTATTTTTGGATTGACCTTAAAATGGTTGTTGCCTAGCTCTTTGACGTTTTTCGGATTGTTTGTTCCTACTTTATTGCATGTTTATGTGTTTACTTTTTTGTTCATGTTGTACGGTTTTAAGAAGAACAAAAGTTCATATGGTAAGTTGAATCTTGGTTTTATATTGTGTGTTCCTTTTTTTATTGGACTAGTGCCTTTGCCATGGGGTTTTTCTTCTCCAAATCCTTCCGATATTTCGATTTTAAACGAGAGTCAATTTACCCAATTGCATTTTGCATTAGCTAAATTAGGGTCGCTGCCTGTTTCGAGTGATTTTGTGTACGAAACCATCTTAGGAAGGAAAATTCAGGTGTTCATTGCTTTTGCCTATTTGTACCATTATCTCAATTGGTTTTCCAAAACATCAATAATTGGGTGGAGGAAAACGCTGAATACTAAATCGATGTTGCTGATTGGCTGTATATGGGTAGGGAGTCTTTTGATTTACTGGTACGATTTCTCTAAGGGATTTTTGGCATTGTTCTTTTTGAGTTTCCTGCATGTAGTACTCGAATTTCCTTTGAACATGGATACATTAAAAGCAGTGTTTAAAAAGAGTTGAAATTTAGAATGAAATAAAGTGGAAGTTTATTGTATTTTCACGTGCTGAATTCTTCTATTTATGACTAGATATTTACTTTTCATCGCTGTATTATTGAGTTTTGTTTCGGTAGCTCAAACCAGTGCTATTACAGATAAAGGCGATGAAGTTGTTTTGTATGACGATGGTACTTGGAAATATGTGAACGACGATAATCAACCCTTGATGATTACGTTGAACGAGGAGGAATTTATCAGACCTAAGTCGTCATCGTTTAAGTTGAAAAGCGACATTGTGAGCATGAATTTTTGGTTCAATCCGAAATTATGGTCGTTTGGAAAAGCAAAAAACAATCCAGCTGCCGAGTACGAATTGCAACTTAAAGGTCAAGATTTGTATGCTATGATCATTTGCGAAAAGGTTGAAATTCCATTGGTATCACTAAAAAGTATTGCTTATGAAAACGCAAAGTTGAATGCGCCCGATTTAGTGATTGTTGAGCAAGATTACCGCATGGTAAACGGTAAAAAAATGTTGTTTTTGCAAATGGATGGAACCATCCAAGGCATTAAGTTTTCTTATTTCGGATATTATTACTCATCCGCTAGCGGTACCATTCAATTTCTGTCCTATACTTCGCAAAACCTTTTGAAAGAATACCGTCAAATATGTGAGGATCTTTTGAACGGAATGGAATCTACAGAAGACTAAAAACAATTGTTGATAGATAATTTATTTACCAAATTTTAATCCCTTTATTATGAAAAACCTCCTTTTATTTTTGGCTTTAATAAGCCCATTTTTTAGCAGTGCTCAAATAGACACTCTTCGTCTGAAAAGCAAAGTGCAGCATGTTACTGTGTTTTTTAATGGAGCTGAGGTAGAAAGAGGTGTCAGCCATTTTGTTAAAGCAGGGAAGCATATCATTTTGCTGGATTCTTTGCCTCAAGAAATAGATCCGCAAAGTATACAAGCTACACCACAAGGTCGATTGAAGATTTTGTCTGTTCAGCACCGTTTATCCTATCCTATAGGAAACAATAAAAGTGCTCAGGAAAAGGCAATAGAAGCTAGTATTGACGCTGATTTACTGAAAGTAGATATCATCAAAAATGAGATAAGATCGCTTTCGATTGAAGAAAAAGTGTTGCTTGAAAATAGCGATATGAGCAGTAAAGTAAAAGGCATCACAGTAGAGCAATTAAAAGCGGCGGGTGATTTTTACCGAAGTAAGATGAAAGAGATTGGCGAAAAAAGAATTCGATTGAAAGTACAAGCTGATGAGATCAATGCTGGAATTCAGAAAAAGTATACAGAAATAGGGCGGCTAACAATGAAGAGCTCTCAAATTTACAGTCAAATATTGGTTGCTGTAGAAAGCTTTAGCAGTGCCAGAGAGAAAATTAAAGTCGGTTACTATGTGCCAACAGCCGGATGGCAGCCATATTACGATTTTAGAGTTCAGGATGTAGATCAACCAACCGAATTGGTTTACAATGCCAAAGTATTTCAAACAACTGGTGAAGATTGGACTAAAACCAATTTGACTCTATCATCGAAAAATCCAGCTCTTTCAAACGACAAACCAGAATTAGAGCCTTGGCATGTGGACAGAAAAAATCACGAAACACAATACAAACCAATGCAAAATGCATCAGAATCTGGTATTGGTTCTATCAAAGGAGTTGTGTTAGATGCTTCAAATGGAGAAGTACTCCCTTTTGTTAATATTGTTTTGTCTCAAGATGGCGAAAACATTGGCGGTGCTACGACCGATTTTGACGGCCGATATAACATCAAACCATTAAAAGCAGGGTATTATGACTTAGAGGTTAATTTCGTAGGGTACAATTCTAAAACAATGAGCAGTGTGCGTGTAAAACCTCACCAAATCACATTTGTAGATTTTGAATTAATAAGCGGTGTGGATTTAGACGCTGTAGAAATAGTAAAGTATTCCGTACCAATAATTGACAAAGACAATACCTCTTCAGGATCTTCTATGACCATTCCTGGTCGTTCATCGCGCAATATTGCTAATACCACGTCAGGTGTTTCCATTAGAGGAGCAAGAACTCGTGGCGATTTTGTTTATATCGATGGGGTTAAAGTGAGAGGGAGTGAAAACTTACCAAAATCGGCCATTCAAGATGTGGCTACCAGTCTACTTTCGGCTATAGGCGACAAAGAAGTAAAACGATCGATTGAGAGTCCACAATACAGCATCGATATTCCTTACACCATTTTAAGCAATGGCGAAGACAACACCATTAAGATTAAAGAAGAAAAACTTAAAGTAGGCTACATCTACCAATCGGTTCCTAAACTACAAGACGATGTATTTTTGAGTGCGCAGGTTTACGATTGGAATGCATTGAACTTACTAAGTGGAGTTGCGAATGTGTATTTTAAAGGCACGTATACTGGGACGACTTTTATCGATAGCGAGGAATTGTCTGATACCTTGAGTGTTTCACTTAGCCGTGAGAAAGGCATTATGGTGGAACGCAAAGTCAATAAAGAATTGAACGATCAACGCATTTTAGGCAGTAATTTCAAGGAAGATTTGGTGTGGGATATTGAAGTAAAAAACAACCGAGCGAATCTTGTTAATGTGTGGATTGAAGATCAATATCCTATTTCAGAAAAAAGCTCCATAGAAATTGAATTGTTAGAAACTAACGGGGCCGAAGTAGATGAAAAGACAGGTAAACTGCTTTGGAAATTGAAATTAAAACCTGGAGAAAGCAAAAAAATCACTTACTCGTATTCTATAAAATACCCTAAGTACCAACAATTGTATGGGAATTGATTTTGTGTAAAATATTATTTTGTTGGATTGTGTTTTTTACTAGATTTTCGTCTACTAATTTGGTTCACCTTTCGAAAAATCAAATTTCATGTTGATTGATTATTAGATTTGTATCGAATTTTCTATTCCTCCTTAGCTTACCATAGAGAGTTCATTTAATCCCTATCAAATGAAGTTCAGATATTATGGTTTCCATTTAAAAATTTCTGGAGCAGCTGCTTTTTGGTTATTTGCATCTGCTATGGCTAGTGTTTACGGTGGAAGTGCAATCAATAACTTGGCCTGGCTAGGTTTCGCTGCTGCAGGAGGAGTTTTTCTAATATTTTTAAGCCAGTTAATTTTCCAACATGTAGTTGTTACAGGCGATAGTATATCTATTGGCAAACCTTTTCCGAAGGTGATAATGATCAAAGACATTACCAAAATCACCAACGATAAAGAAAAGTGGTTGATTCATTCGCCAAACAAATTGATTAAAATCAATCCTAACGGTCTAAAAGAGAAAGACTTGAAAGTGATGAAAATATATTTAGCAGGATTGAACAAAAAACTCTCAATGTAGGGGTATAATTGTATTATAACAATCCTACTTTAGGAGGGAGTTATGAAACAATCTCTACTTTTTTTACCAGACATATCGGGTTTTACACATTTTGTTCAAAATACAGAAGTGGCACACAGTCAGTATGTTATTGCTGAGTTACTCGATATTTTAGCCAATGCCAATACGCTTGATATGGAATTGGCAGAGGTAGAGGGCGATGCTCTGTTTTTTTATAAAGAAGAAATCCCATCGCAAGAGAAAATATTGGCACAGGTTGAAACCATGTTTTCTGCCTTCAACAGCCATTTGAAATTATTGGAAAAAAACAGAATCTGCCCTTGCAATGCCTGTTCTACAGCTCCTAATTTGGAACTTAAAATTGTTGCTCATTCGGGCGAATTGCAATTCATAAATGTACAGGGCAAAAGAAAGCCGTTTGGCACCATGGTAATTGAGGTGCACCGATTGATGAAAAACTCAGTTGATAGCAACAATTATGTTTTGATAAGTAAACCATTGTCTGATGAGCTCAAAATGTTGGATAATTATTGCAGCAAATTGTATCAATTCTCAAAAGGAAGCGATAGTTACGATGGAAAAGTCATCGATTATATTTTTTCTGAAATAGATAATAATAACCTGATTTTAAGTCCATTTCCATCTTCTAAAACGGTTAAATTTGATGAAAAGCCGAGCATTTATCAGACGTATACTTTTGATGTTTCGGCCAATGAGCTGTTAGAATACATTACCAATTATTCTTACCGACATTATTGGGTTAATGGGGTCGATAAATTCATTTACAACGAAAACGAAGTAACTCGATTAGATTCGCCGCATGTTTGTGTAATCAATGGTCAACACCTTGATTTTGTTGTGGTTGTTAAAGAAGGTCAACCTAAACAATTGATATACGGTGAACTAACAACAAGTCCGGGAATGGTCGATGAAATGTACCAGTTCTTTGTACTTACTCCAGTTTCCGAAAATAAATGTCAAGTGGAGGTGGAAGTTTATTTCAAAGCAAAATCCATTTTTAAGAAGCTGATGATAGCATTGATCGTAAAAAGTGAAATTTCTAAAAGCACGATGAAGAACATGGAAATGCTTCAGAAATTGGCACAAGTAGGGGTTAATAAGTAGCTAAATCCAATGTTATTGTAAGCGCTTCGTTTTTGGAATTAAAAATTTCAATAGGGCTACAAATGCAAGTTGGTTCACAAATTGTGTAAGTGCAATGCATTTCGTTTTTGTATTCAATAAAAACACTGTAAGTTCCAGGAGATAATTTACTTGAAAAATTACCATTTGTATCGCTTTCAATTTTTGAAATCAAATAGCTTTTATTATAGTTTTTAGATGGTTTTGTAAAGTGGACAATTACTTTTTTGCCCATACTCTTACAAGGTGGCGAATTTGGACCTGGCATGCAATTGCCTTCTTTAATAAGTACACGTCCTAATACTATTTTGTCTGATGAATCTATATTTATTCCATCTGTAATTGCCGAACAACTGGTTAAGAGCAATAAGACAAACAATCCTCCTTTAAGCAATGAAAATGATGTGATGAAGTTTTTCATATAGTGTAAAGCTAGTGTTTATGAGCAGTTTGGAGCTTTTTGTTTTCTGAAAAATGAAATTGATTGTTTGAAAAAGAGTAAATAATACCATTCGCCGATTAAAATTTCGATTATGTCTTTTTAATGGAATAAAATTTCCTTTCTGTTTAAAAAAGTGTTAAATCGCCAACTGAAAAACAATCAAAATCACATTATGAGAACAAATTTTAGAAGGCGGCAAGCCATCCTTTTGGCTTTGCTTGTTTCGGCTTCCACTGCATTTGCTCAAACGGCATTGCAGAGGCAAACGATTGCAGGCAAATACAATTTAACCAAACTCGAAACCTTAAGTCAGGAATTTGCTGTCAAGGCTCAGACTCGTAAAAATGCAGCTTTACAAGAAGCGTCTTTACGTGGTTGGGATGTACAGATAGTAAACAGCGATGGAACTGTAGATGAGTTGATGGATGTGTCGGTAGATGGAAAACCAATTTATTATACCATCTCCAATGTTGCTGCTGCAAAATCAACTAGAGCCAACCACCTAAATACGGGTGGTAATTTAGGTTTAGGTCTCGACGGTCAGAACATGACAGCTTATGTTTGGGATGGTGGTGCAACTCGTACAACTCACCAAGAATTTGATGGTGCAGGAGGTAACAATAGAGTTTCTATTATTGACGGCGAAACAACGCTTAATAGCAACAGTTTTCACTCTCAACACGTAACAGGAACCATTGTAGCATCAGGATATGTTGCTGCCGCTAAAGGCATGGCTCCACAAGCAAAAGCTAAAACCGCAGAATGGAACAACGATTTATCGGAAGCTACTACTCAAGCGGCTAATGGTATGTTGATTTCTAACCATTCTTATGGGTATAGAGCAGATTTAATTCCAGATTGGTATTTCGGTGCTTATATGGCTGAGTCGCGCGATTGGGATAATCTAATGTACAATTCACCTTATTATTTAATGGTGGTTGCTGCAGGTAACGATGGCGATGATAACCTTTCGAATTTACAACCATTGAATGGTCAATCATCTTACGATAAGTTATCGGGTCATGCAACATCTAAAAACAACATAGTTGTAGCCAATGGGCAAGATGCCAGCATAGCTTCTGACGGTACATTCATCTCTGTAACAATCAATAGTTCTAGTAGTGAAGGTCCTACCGATGATTTAAGAATCAAGCCAGACATTACCGGTAATGGTACCAACGTGTATTCTACTTATGATAATGCTGATAATGCCTACAATTCAATTACAGGTACATCAATGGCTTCACCAAACGTAACAGGGTCATTGTTGTTGCTACAACAGCACTACAATAATGTTAACGCTAGCTTTATGCGTGCTTCTACATTAAAAGCACTGGCTTTGCATACTGCTGACGATGCTGGTATTTCTGGTCCAGATGCTATATATGGTTGGGGACTTTTGAATGTTAGAGCGGCGGCAGAAGTTATTTCTGGTAACGGAAATGGCTCAATCGTTGACGAATTAACGTTGTCTCCTGGTCAAACCTATACCATTAACGTAGATGCCGACGGTGTTAACGATTTGGTAGCATCTATTAGTTGGACAGATCCAGCAGGAACTGCAAATACAGGTACAACCAATCAAACCACTCCGGTATTGGTAAATGACCTTGATATTCGTGTTACTAAAGCGGGTACAACTTACTTTCCTTACAAATTAACGGGTGTTAATTCAAACGCTAAAGCAGACAATAATGTGGATCCTTATGAAAAAATTGAGGTAGCCAATTCGTCTGGATCTTATACGGTAACCATTACACACAAAGGAAGTTTATCAGGCGGAAGTCAAGATTATGCCTTAGTTGTATCTGGAGTTACTGGAACTCCTCCAGTATGTACGGCAGACGTTCCAACTGGATTAGCAGCGTCTAACGTAAGCTCGTCATCAGCAACTTTATCATGGGATGCTGTAAACATTGCAAACTACGATGTTCAGTACCGAGAAGTAGGAGCTAGCACATGGACAACCGTTGCTGAAAGTGCTGAAACTATGAGTTTAAGTGGATTGACTGTTCAAACGGCATACGAAGCACGTGTTAGAAGTAAATGCGATGGTGGTGTAAATTCTGCTTACTCATCTACTATTAACTTTACTACTACTGAAGTACAATTGAATTATTGTGCTGCAAATGGAAACTCAACTTCTGACGAATTTATTTCTAGGGTACAATTGGCTGAAATCAACAATGCATCTGGAGCTTCTTCAGGTGGATATGGCGATTATACAAGCATGTCTGCAAGTTTAACGAAAGGAGCTTCGGCTACTATTACCGTTACTCCAACGTGGACAGGTACTACTTACAATGAAGCATATAGTGTATGGATTGATTACAACAAGGATGGCGATTTTGCCGATGCTGGCGAACAAGTTTTGTCTGCTGCAGCAAGTAAAACTACTCCTGTTTCGGGTTCATTTACTGTACCTGCTTCTGCTGTAGAGGGTTCAACTAGAATGCGTGTTGCAATGCGATACAATACAATACCATCAGAATGTGGTTCATTCGATTATGGTGAAGTTGAAGATTATACCGTAGTAATTGGTGGAGGCGATGCAGTAGCACCTTCAGCACCTACAAATTTAGCGGCGTCAAGTGTAACTCAAACTACCTTAACTCTAAACTGGACAGCTTCTACAGACAATGTAGGTGTTACAGGCTATGATGTATATCAAGGAGCGGCGTTGTTAGGAACTGTAACAGTTACAACTGCTAATGTTACTGGCTTAACAGCAGGTGCTTCATATGCGTTTACTGTAAAAGCAAAAGATGCAGCTGGAAATGTTTCTGCTACAAGCAATACTGCTAATGTTACAATGCAAAGTGCAGGTATGGCATGTGCATCTACAGTATCTCTTCCTTACAACGAAGGTTTTGAAGCTGGTTTAGGCGCATGGACAAATGCTTCTGGTGATGATTTCGATTGGGCAAGATTGAGTGGTTCTACTCCTTCAAGCAATACGGGTCCTAGTGCAGCTAGTCAAGGTTCATATTATATGTACGTTGAATCTTCTAGTCCTAATTACAGCACTAAAACATCTGTTCTTGAGTCGCCTTGTTTCGATTTAACGTCTGAAACGGAGGCAACGTTATCATTCCAATACCACATGTATGGAACAAGCGCAATGGGCGGAATGGTTTTAGAAGCTTCTACCGATGGAGTTTCTTGGACAAGCATTTGGTCTGTTAGTGGAAATCAAGGAAATGCATGGTTATCAGCTACGGTTAATATGGATTCGTACTTAGGTGCTCCCGTTAAACTTCGTTTTGTTGGTACTACAGGTACAACATGGCAAGGCGATATGGCTATAGACGATGTAGCTATGATGGCCGATGCTCCTGCAGGTCCAATTACTGTTAGTTTGTCTATCACGTTCGACAATTATCCTGAAGAAACAAGTTGGGAAATTACCAATGCTTCTGGTGTAGTTGCATCTGGTGGTACTTACGGTACTCAAGCCGATGGTTCTACTTTGAATATCGATGTAGCCTTACCAGCAGGATGTTACGACTTCACAATAAAAGATACTTATGGTGACGGTATTTGCTGTTCTTATGGTAATGGAGCTTACAGTCTTAAAGACGGTTCTACAACCTTAGTTTCTGGAGCTTCATTTGCTTCAAGCGAAACCACCAATTTTTGTGTTGGAAATGGAACAGCTTCTTATGCGGTGTCAACAATTTCAGAAGGTGTAACTGATAATTTCGAAGTATATCCTAACCCTGTAAGTGGAAACACCATCAGTATAGGTACCAGCAAAGAAGATGTTACTTATGTGCTTACTGATTATGCTGGTAAAACCATTACATCAGGTGAATTGGTAAATAATACCATCGATGTGAATGATCTTGTACCTGGTTTTTACTTGGTTCAAATGACAGCGGGTGGTAAAACACATACGCGCAAGTTTGTTAAAAACTAGTCGATAATTACTTTCATATTTCAAAACCCTTTCTAGTGATAGAAGGGGTTTTTTGTATCCCTATTTTTCGGTATAATGAATGTTTGCATTTAAACTAAATGTCGATGATAATAGAAAAAGAATAGTTTTACCTCCCCAAACCATATGCAATGAAAAAAGTATTTCTACTCAGCATGATACTTTGTGTTTCCCTGAACACATTTTCCCAAAAGATTATTGAAGATAAGGTGTCAACCAAAGAAACTAGACTGCCTTTAAGTCCTTTAGACGGAAGTGTTGAACATTATATATTTACTGTTTCAACACCTTATGCAGTCAATAACGATGGTGTTATAGACGCGGCTAAACGTCGTCATCAAGAAGCGTTAGATGCTTATCCAGAAACGGTAGAAGAAGCTAAAAGAAAGTATGAAGAAGACCTTGCTAACTACGATTACGATGTAGAAATGGCGAGAGAAAATTATAAACTAGAGTCTGAAGAATTTAATAAAATGTCTGCGGTAGAACGTTTGGCTATGTCCGATCAAAAACCAAGATTGAAATTGCCTAGAAGACCTACTTACCGTGAACCTAGTAAACCTGTGTATTACGAGCCCAATGTTTCGAACAGCATCGTTTTCGATCCTGAAGCTTTAGCAAATGTTAATTTAAAATTAGAAGGATACTCAAAAGGCGAAGAAAATGCTTTGATAGGCACCATTAAAATCTACGATTTCCAATCACAAGAACCTGTGAAAAAAGTTGAGGAAACATCGAAATACAACAGTAAGACGGGGCAAAAGGAAGTAAAGCGTGTTGTCACTTACGAAACACAAATAAAAAGACCTGCTCACTTACAGTTGACAGCAAACGGGACTGATTTGTACAATGAAATTTTTGAAACCTCAGGAGAGTACAAAACCTTAAAAACCAAAAGCAAGCCTAATTTGTTTGCTGAAGAAAAAAATTCTGTTGAAGCGGTATTGGTTGAAATCAACGATTACATCAATAGCCAATATGGATATTCTGAAATTGTAAGAGAATATGTGGTGGCTAGTGTTAAGAATAAAGATGGTGAATACGACGATTTGGAAGATGCTGCAAGCTATTTGAAAGCTGGTTTGTCTAATTTTTCTTACAACGATATTGACAATAACTCAGATCTTTTAGAAGGGATTGCGTTGTATGAGAAAGCTTTGTCTGAAGCCGATTTGGATGATAAAAAAGCGAGAATTAATGAAAAAGTAGGGCAAGCAATCATGTTTACACTTACCAATGTATATCTATCAACTTACGATATAGCGAAAGCTAAAGACTTGATTGATAAGTTGAAGGCAACCAAACTAAATTTTCAAGAAAAGAAAAATTTAGAGTTCTTGGAAGAATTGCATAATGAGCGTAAAGTAAGAGCTGAAGCCAATTTGTAATTAGATTTTTTTTCTCGATTATTTGTAAAAAGCTCTTTCTATTTAGGAAGGGCTTTTTTTTTGATTAAGACTAACTTGTAGGCATGAACTATCTGCTAACTGGCGAAATCACCGAAAGAATAATTTTCCGTTTGCTTAAGGATTCTGATTTTGATTCTTGGTTGCCTTTGTTTTATGAAGAAAACGTGGCTAAATTTTTGAACATGCCGCCCAACAAAACTCCAAAAGAGTATTGTGAATTGTGGTTCGAAAAAGCGATGAATCGCTATAAGAATAACCTTGGCGGACTCAATGTTTTAGAAGACAGAAATACAGGCAAAATGCTTGGGCAATGTGGATTGTTGATTCAAGAAATTGAAGGAAAAGAGCGGTTGGAAATTGGTTATTCCATCTTGCCAGAATATTGGGGGAAAGGGTATGCATCTGAAGCGGCTATTAAATGCAAGGATTTTGCTTTTGAAAATAGTTTCACTGAAAATTTAGTTTCCAATGTTCATATAGACAATAAAGGGTCAGAAATAGTAGCTCTTCGCAATGGAATGAAATTAGAAAAGCGCATTGACGATTTCAACTTATTTGCTATTGATAAGCACGACTGGAAAATAACTTATTAACAACCCATGTTGAGATAGAATTTTTCAATTGAAATAGTTCATCATACATTTTACTAGTTTTAGCATTCAACACTGTTCGGCAATCTAGAGCTGATATGTATTGACCTTCCTACATGAAAAAATATTTACTCTCCCTCGTTACCTGTTTTTTAGTCAGTTTGCTTGTTGCTCAAGAATCTAAAAAAGAAGAAAAAATAGATTCTAAAATTGAGAAATCTGTTACTGCGTTGGCAAGCTTTCTTACCGCTGAAAGTAAGAGCGAAAAAGAAAAAGTAGAAGCCATTCATACTTGGATTACCAACAACATTGCCTACGATTATAAACTCATTGAAAGCGATAAAAGTTTTCAGTACGAAAGCGCAACAAAAGTTTTAAAAGACAAAAAAGCTTTGTGTACTGGTTACGTTCGTTTGATGCGAGAAATGTTAGATGCAGTGGGTGTTCTGTCGGTTTATGTGCCAGGGTACACTTATGCGCACAAAGAATTTTATAAGCCAGAAGTTTTACTCGATAACCATGCTTGGATAGCCATAAAAATTGAAGGGGAATGGTATATGGCCGATCCTACTTGGGATGCCGGTTACATCGGTTCTTTGGAAGCTGAAAAGCTAAGAGAAAAACTCGATAAAAAGAACGCGAAAATAGGGAAGAAGAACCTTAAATTTAAAGAAGCAAAAAAGGATACCTTACCACCTTTGAATGTCGATTCTATTTTGGCCGTTAAAAACCCAACGGGAAAAACAGGCTTTATTTTCAATCCTTCCAAAGATTGGTTTTTGGTCGATATGAGCGAATTTTCTATGCGTCATTTGCCAGCCAACCCGATGTGGCAATTGCGCAACAATGTCATCTCAGTTCCTGAATTTTTAAAAGCCGATAGTACTCTTAAAAATATGTTGACCTCGGATGCTAATTCTACTCAAGACTACGATTACAAAACACACATAGATACTTTTTTGAGCAAAAGTTTTATCGAGCAAGTTGCATTTATGGGAACCGATGCTTACGATTTCTATTCTGAAAACAAAAGAGTTAAAGCCTATTACTATTATTATTTCTTGAGCATCATCAACGAAAAGGAAATTCAAAAAGAGATCAAAGAATTTGACCTGAGTCAAACGTACAGATTACGACGCATGGTTAGTCAAATTACCGATTCGGCCTTGCATTACGCAAAACTAAGTGAGAAAGTTGAAAAAGAACGTTTTAAAGCTTTGGGTGGTTTTTACAAAGACATCGATAAGACCAGTCAAACCAATGGTAAGTATTTTGTGAAAATGGCAGCGAAAAGCCTTACTTGGAACGATAAAATAATTCAGACTATTGAAAAACGTTCTGAAAAACTGCCTTCCCAAATTCAAAAATTAACAGCTTCAGGTGGTCAGTATCATAAAGCTAAAGATTTGGAGTTGCAATGGGCTGGCGATATTCCTGAACTTGTTGTGGGCATAGTAGACAGCACTGCAGCAATAAAAAACCGTTGGCAGACAGCTGTAAATGTTTGGTCAGAAAGAGTTGAGAATTCGGCACTGCAACAAGCGTACAATTTTGTGGATTTCAATAATTACTTGTTGCAACGTAGAATGGTGTTTTTGGGGCATAAGAGCATTTCTTTCAACGATTATATCGATACAGTAGATGTTATTGTTCGCCTTAACTTGGACACATTGGCTAATCTGTATGCAAAGGATATTAAGGAAGAAACTTTTTTAGACGATGCCTATAAAATAGTGAAGGAACTAGAAACGTATCAAAAAAGTGTCCTGTTAGAAATGTCAAAGTCAGAACTATCAGACGACGAACATTCTTTGGTAATGATGTATGTAAACAAGATTTTATCGCACATCCAATCGCAACAATTAATTGCTGCTGAAGAGGCTTTGGCTCACAATACTTGGATGTACGAAAACCTTCAAACGGTAAGCGAAGCCATGGTTCGATTCCAAAAATTGGCTGGTGATCAAGAACGTTTGACTTTGGACAAGAATGAATATTTGGTAAAACAAGCCGAACACGAACATAAACGAGAAGAAGATCTTGCTGATGTTATTCAAAAGAAAGTGAAAATCTGGCAAGTCAAAAACAAATAAAGCGATGCAACCACTCATTTCGGCAACTGAATTATTTCAAAATCATCAAAATAAAACACTGATTATTTTAGATGCAAGCAAGGCCTTTGATGAAAAATCGGTTATTCCTGGGGCAATACGGTTTGATTTATCTGGAGTCTTTAGCGACCAAAATTCTCCTTTCCCTAACACATTGCCTTCGCCCAAAGTATTTGAAACTGAATGCCGAAAATTGGGTTTGAATGCCGATACAGACATTGTAGTTTACGACAACGATAAATTATTCAATAGTCCTCGCGTTTGGTACATGTTCAAAGCGATGGGACACGATAAAGTGCGTGTTTTGGATGGAGCCATGCCTGATTGGAAAAATGCAGGTGGTGAGACAACGGTTTATTCTGAAATTCAGATTGATAGCGGTAATTTCAAAGCAAATTTTTCTGAGAAGGCATTTCGTGATATAGGCTGGGTTAAAAATAATATCGAGTTGCAATCAGCCGTACTTATCGACGCTCGTTCGGAGGGAAGGTTCGAAGGTACTGAACCAGAGCCAAGACCAGGATTGAGAAGTGGAAGCATTCCAAATTCATGCAATTTGCCTTTTACCAAGGTACTAGAAAATGGATGTTTCAAATCGAAAGAAAACCTTCGAGCGATATTCAATTCGTTAGAAGACAATGAAAAGCCTTTTGTGTTTAGCTGTGGTTCTGGAGTTACGGCTTGTATCTTATTGTTGGCAGCAACCATTGCCGAATATCAAAATCTATCGGTTTACGATGGCTCATGGACAGAATGGGCTACTTTGGTAAAGTAAATAGACTTTACTTTTCTCAGAAATATGGACTCGTTAACACAGATAGTATTAGGTGCAGCAGTAGGTGAGGCTGTACTAGGGAAAAAAGTTGGGAATAAAGCCATGCTATACGGTGCCATTGCTGGTACAATTCCTGACTTGGATGTAATGGCTTCCTATTTTACCGACACCACCAAAGCTTTATTGTTTCATCGCGGATTTACCCATTCTATCGTTTTTTCATTGTTGTTTGCTCCAATTTTTGGTTGGCTAGTTTCTCGGTATGAAAAAATGCGGAGTTTTAAATCTTGGTCTTATTTGTTTTTCTGGGCTTTTGTAACGCATCCAATCTTAGATGCCCATACTACGTGGGGAACTCAGTTGTTTTGGCCGTTGGATATGCGTTTGGCTTTCAAGACAATTTTTGTAATCGATCCTTTGTACACCTTACCTTTTATGGTGTTTCTTATTCTTGCTATGCGTCAAAAACCTGATGATAAAAGACGTCGAGTATATAATAATTGGGGGCTGGGTGTTAGTTCCTTTTATCTTTTGCTTACGTTCTTTTTGAAGTGGATTGCATTTAGAGAATTTGAAATCGCACTGGAACAGCAAGAGGTAAAATATTCGCAATTGGATACGCGACCATCACCAATGAATACCATTTTGTGGAGCGCCAATGTTGAAACACAAGAGGCATACTTGTTAGCTAATTATTCCTTTTTCGATAGCCAAAGCATATCTTTTGAAAAATACCCTAAGAACCATGAGTTATTGAACGAATTAACCTCAAATGAGAGAGTAAAACGCATGATAACCATTTCTGAAGGATGGTTTACCATACAAAAAGAGGAAGGGAAATTGTATTTTAACGATTTACGTTTTGGAGCGCTTTCATTAGACCCAGGAGCTCAAGATTTTGTGTTCAAATACGAGATTGTAGAAAAACCAAACGGGGAAGTGGAGTTTGTTGAGGTTCCGAAAAACAAACAACAGGGCAAAAAAATGCTTCAGATGTTGTGGAAAAGAATGAAGGGAAATTAGGTGTTTTGATTCAACCTATGCAAACGGACACTATTTCTGACTCAATTTAGGTTCTACCCATAGCTTAAGTTGTGCTACCATAATGATGCTAACTATTATAAGCAACGCCCACGAACTCAATTTGCCCCAAGCGACCATTTCCCAGCCGTTGTGTTGGTAAGAGTACTTCCAAGCGTTGAAAAATGTAGCGATGTTTTCTGCCAACCAAATAAAGAAGCCAATCAGTGCAAAGGCAATCAATAAAGGCATAGAATAAGTATTGTGAAGTGGTTTGTATTGAACCTTAGTATTCCAAAAAACTAAGATCAATAAGGGAAGAAGAAACCAACGGATATCATAAACATAAGCATTGGTGAAAAAGTTCAAATAAATAAGACCGCCCATGAGTAAAGCCAGTATGTTTTTTGGCCAAGCAATAATTTTTAAATCAAACAAATGCCAAGCTCGGCAAATGTAACTGGCAACACTAGCGTACATAAATCCACTATATAAGGGCACACCACCTATTTTGCTCCAAGCTTCTTCTGGATAACTCCACGAACCAACGTTTACTTTATGAAGTTCTAATGCCAAACCTATTGCGTGAAAGCCAAAGACAACCAGCATTTCTCGTTTGCTTTCTAATTTGAAAACATACATCAATAGTTGACCTATAAGACAGGCGATCAACAAGAAGTCGTAACGAGCCAAATTACCCAATGGAAGTACGTTAGAAATTGCGAGCATTCCCATTACAAATACAGGAAAACCACAGCTTAGGGCATTTTTCACTCCAAAGGCTATAAACTCAATAATTCCATTAGGAATTTTATCTAATCTGTTGGTATTTGAAGTTGGCGACGACAAAGAACTTCAATTAGCGACGCGTTTTTTTGCGCTTCGAAAATTGCTTATGATCCTTGGTATTGGATGTAGATTTTAAATTACGTCCAGTAGAATCGTTACCAAGCAATCGACTAAGTAGAGATGCATCTTCACTCGATTTTAAACTCTTACGAATGAAATCGTGATTCTCTTTTTTGTGCCAAAAGAAGAAGCGGTGCTGATTTTTCTTATCCTTATCCGTTTTTGGCGTTTCCATTTCATCCAAAGTGTACGGATGGTAACCAGAATAATAGGCTACGGTAGAAACGGTCATAGGCGTTGGCGTAAAGTCTTGAACTTGCTCTAATTTGAAACCCATTTCTTTGGTTTCGCATGCTAAGTTGGCCATGTCTTCTTGCTTCGTGCCAGGGTGACTAGAAATAAAATATGGTATAAGCTGTTGCTTAAGATTGAACTTAGCGTCTATTTTATCAAACAGTTTTTTGAATTCCTTGAAGTGCTTAAAACTAGGCTTACGCATAACTTTTAGTGTATGGTCGGCCGTATGCTCTGGTGCCACTTTCAATCTGCCCGAAACGTGTTTGGTCAATACCTGTTCTAGGTATTCGTTCATTGTCTTTTTGTCACCTTTTTTGTTGTAAGAAGGTGTTAGCAAATCGTAACGAATGCCACTACCAACAAATGCCTTTTTCACTTTTGGGTGCGCATCTACTTTTTCGTAGAGCTTGGTCATTTGGCTATGATCGGTATCCAAGTTGTCGCAAACTACTGGGTGTATGCACGATGGAGCAACACATTTATCGCAAATGGACATTACTTTGCCCTTCATCTTGTACATGTTGGCCGAAGGTCCACCCATGTCGGAAATGTACCCTTTGAAATCGGGCATATTCACCACTTGTTCTACCTCTTGAAGTACAGATTCCTCCGAACGGGAAGAAATGAATTTTCCTTGGTGAGCCGAGATGGTACAAAAACTACATCCTCCAAAACAGCCACGGTGCATGTTTATGGAAAACTTGATCATGTCATAAGCCGCAATTGGACCTTTGAACTTGTATTTAGGATGCGGTAATCGGGTAAAAGGTAAGCTGTATGATCTATCAATCTCTTTTTCCGAAGCTGTTGGAAAAGGAGGGTTAATTACAATGTTTTTTTCGCCAATGGGTTGAATCAAACGGTTGGCGTATGTCTTGTTGGATTCTTGCTCAACAATTTTGAAGTTGCGTGCAAACTCTATTTTTTTATCCAAACAAACTTCGTGAGAGTTCAACGATTTGTCGGTCCAGTTTTTGTTTTTAGGAACGACGTCACTAATAAATGATGTTTGCTTTACACTCGTAAGTTGGTGAAAAGGCACACCTTTTTTCAGTAAAGTCAATATTTCACGCAAAGGTTGTTCGCCCATTCCGTACACCAATAAATCGGCTTGACTATCTACCAATATGCTTGGCATAAGTTTATCCGACCAATAGTCGTAGTGAGTAACGCGTCGCAATGAAGCTTCTATGCCACCAATAACAACAGGTACATCGGGATACAATTCCTTCAGTATTTTGCTGTAAACGGTTGTTGCGTAATCCGGACGTTTTTTTATTTCACCAGCAGGGGTGTAAGCATCGTTCGAACGTCTTTTTTTGGCAGCCGTGTAGTGGTTTACCATAGAGTCCATACAACCCGAGGTTACCCCAAAGAAATAACGAGGCGTACCGAATTTTTTGAAATCACGCAAATCATCTTGCCAATTGGGTTGCGGCACGATAGCAACCTTAAAACCTTCGGCTTCTATTATGCGTCCGATAGCAGCAGGTCCGAAAGCAGGGTGATCTACATAGGCATCGCCTGAAAAAATAACAACATCCAATTCATCCCAACCTCTAAGTTGAGCTTCTTTTTTTGTGGTTGGTAACCAAGCGGTAATAGGCAATTCCTGATGCATCTTGCAAAGGTACTACATATAAGGCTATTCTTTGAAAAGTTAAGAATTGTTCGATTAGTCAGAGATTTTGTAGCAACACTCTATTAATAGCACACGACTTCGTACGTTTTACTACCTTTGCGGCCTTATTTTTTCTAAGGAAAGATAGTATGTTCGATAGTTTAAGTGAAAAGATAGAAGGCGCCATACAAAACCTCAAAGGTAGAGGGCGTATTTCTGAAATAAATGTTGCGGAAACCACTAAGGAAATCCGTAAAGCTTTGTTGGATGCCGATGTTAATTACAAGGTAGCTAAGAAATTTACAGACGATGTAAAACAAATTGCCTTAGGTCAAGATGTTTTGAAGTCTATTTCTCCGGGGCAGGTATTGACAAAAATTACCCGCGATGAGTTGGCGAAACTCATGGGGAGCACGGCTTCAGAAATCAACCTGAAAGAAAAGCCGAGCATTATATTGATGTCTGGTTTGCAAGGTTCTGGTAAAACAACTTTCTCTGGTAAACTGGCTCAATTCATCAAAAGCAAAAAAGGAAGAAAACCCTTATTGATTGCTGCCGATGTGTATCGACCTGCTGCAATAGATCAATTGCATGTTGTTGGAGATAGCATTGGAGTTGATGTTTATTCTAATAAAGAAGAAAAAAATCCAGTTCTTATTGCTCAAGCAGGTATCGAACATGCCAAAAGCATAGGCGCTAACGTTATCATTATTGATACTGCTGGTCGTTTGGCAGTAGATAAAGTGATGATGGATGAAATCAAAGCCATCAAAGCTGCTGTTAAGCCATCTGAAACCTTATTTGTAGTCGATTCTATGACAGGGCAAGATGCTGTAAATACAGCAAAAGCCTTTAACGATACGCTTGATTTTGATGGTGTAATACTTACCAAACTCGACGGTGATACTCGTGGTGGTGCCGCTATCTCTATTCGTACTGTAGTCGATAAACCAATTAAGTTTATTGGTACAGGAGAGAAGATGGATGCCATCGATATTTTCCATCCAGATCGTATGGCCGATAGAATATTGGGCATGGGTGATGTGGTTTCTTTAGTAGAGAAAGCACAGGAGCAATTTGACGCTGAAAAAGCAAAAAAGCTTCAGAAAAAAATAGCGAAAAACAAATTCGATTTCAACGACTTCTTAGATCAAATCAAACAAATCCAGAAAATGGGTAATGTGAAAGATTTGATGGGAATGATTCCTGGAGTTGGTAAAATGGCGAAGAACATGGATATAGACGATACTGCTTTTACAGGAGTTGAAGCTATAATTTATTCCATGACGCCATCGGAAAGAAGCAAACCAGAGTTGTTGGATTCTTCTCGTCGTAAAAGAATTGCCAAAGGATCTGGTTCTGAATTGCAGGACGTAAACAGATTGATAAAGCAGTTTGACGAAACGAAGAAGATGATGAAAATGATGAGCAATAAAAAGAATATGATGAGCTTGATGAGCCAGATGAAAGGAGCTCAAAAAGGACCATTTTAAATAGATTGTAATATGCCAATTCTAGACGGAAAACTTACCGCGCAAAAAATTAAGCTCGAAATAAAAGAGCAAGTTGAAAAATGGGTGAACGATGGGAATAAGAAACCTCACCTTGCAGCTATTTTGGTTGGCGCAAACGGAGCTTCTATATCGTATGTAAGCTCTAAAGTAAAAGATTGCGAAGAGGTTGGTTTTGATTCGACCTTGGTGAAACTGCCAGATACAGTAACCGAAAAAGAATTGCTTAAAGAGATTGATAAACTCAATAAAGATAAAGGAGTAGATGGATTTATAGTTCAACTTCCTTTGCCAAAACATATCAACGAAAACTTGGTTACAAGTGCTATTTCACCCGATAAAGATGTGGATGGATTTCATCCTGTAAACATTGGAAAAATGGTGTTGAATCAACCTACTTTCTTACCTGCTACACCTTATGGTATTGTTCAGTTGTTGGACGTAAACAACATCGATACTTACGGCAAACATTGTGTCGTAATTGGTAGAAGCAATATTGTAGGTACGCCTATCAGTATCTTATTAAGTAGAAATAACCAAGTAGGTAATTGCACCGTAACATTGGCGCATAGCCGCACTAAAAACCTTAAGGAATTAACGCTTCAGGCTGATATTCTGATAGTTGCATTGGGTAAATCAGAATTTGTTACTGCTGATATGGTAAAAGATAGTGCTGTAGTAATTGATGTAGGAATCAACCGTATTGCTGACAAAACGAGAAAATCGGGTTACCGTTTAGTAGGTGATGTCGCCTATGATGAAGTTAAAGAAAAAGCATCGTACATAACACCAGTTCCAGGTGGAGTAGGACCTATGACTCGAATTGCATTAATGAAAAACACTCTTTTAGCAGCAAAACACAGAAGCTAAAAAATGAGAATTGTATTCTAATTTTAAAAGCCAGTTGACATAAGTTGATTGGCTTTTTTTTTGTCTTTTAATTTAAATTGTTGTGAATTATTGGAATAAGTAGCCATTTCCGCTCAATTTCCAGCTGTTTTTTGGCTAAGCAACTTGAGTAAGTATTCGATAAAATTGCTTTGTATTTTCCGAGAAATTTAACCTTATGGCAATCTTTATTTTCCTCTAATGCTTGTAGGTTCTTACTTCTCGCAAATGGGTTGTGGTAGAGGTTTTAATCCTTTTTCGATGGATGACTTGGAAATTGAAAATTGCGGCATTTGACGTACATTTACCGCATTACCCAAAACGTATGAAAAGATTTTTTACACTCTTAATTTCTTTGGTTGGACTTTATTCAGTTCAGGCTCAATCAACTTATTGTAAACCATTTATAGCAGATACTAGCGTATGTGATCTAAATTGGATAGATGCTGTAACAATAGCGAACATTGATAATCAAAACTTTAAATGCGATAAAGACGATTTAGGTTTTCCTTTAGATGATGGTTATTCCGACTATTCAGACATGATTATTTATTTGGATCCTGTTACTCCAAGTTTACTTACTGTTCAAGTCAACGGTTTTTTGTTTGATGCAGGTTCGATTTGGATCGACTGGAATGGGGACGGAGAATTTGGCGATGAAGAACTTATTCCTTTAGTAGGAGAGGCTTTTGAAACGGGTATGTTCGTTGCAATAATAACGACACCTGCTAATGCTGTTTTAGATACAGTATTAAAAGGTGGGTTTAGAGTCAATGTAGATTTTGTTGAGCCTCAGTTGGACCCTTGTGGTCAAAATTATTCTGGCGAAATAGAAGATTATAGCTTCATCGTTTCATCAACACCACCAGCCACTACACCAAGTACGTATTGTGATGCTTCTGGCCCAGGAGATTGTTCTGCTGCAGATGCTTTAATTGTTGAAGTCGAATTGGGTACTTTCATTAACTCTTCAGCTGCATGTCCTAATGGAAGTGGACCAACCTATGAAGATTATACAAATTTAATAGCAGAATATACCATTGGAACGGATGCGACGGCTTTAATTACAATTGATGGTTTGGGGACAGAAACCGTTGATCTTTATGTGGATTGGAACAAAGACGGTGATTTTGATGACGTTGGTGAAACTTTTAATGGTATTAATGTAAATGGCGATGGATCAGTTGAAATAATAGGGGCAATAGTTCCTGCTGGAACTACACAGGGGTTAACTCGAATGCGTATTAGAGTTTACGATCCCGTATTTGAACCAGGTCCATTAGGAGCTTGTGGAGCTTCTAGCTATGGAGAAGTTGAAGATTACACATTAAAAATCATCGACCCAGATGCACCTCAATGTGCTACCTTATTAAGTCCTGTAGATGGAGCGATAGATGTTTGTATCGAAAATTCTTTGGTTTGGAGTACTGCCGAAAATGCACAGTTTTACGAAGTGTTATTAACATACGCTAACGGCGATACAGCTCAAATAATCAATGTAAACGATACTACTTATTATGTAGGCGATATTTTGTTGCCAGATTCAACATATACATGGTCTATTACTGCTAAAGATACTTTGGGTGGTGTTTCTTTAGATTGTTCTTCGTTCACATTTACAACAACACCATTTGCAACAGCGTCATTCAATTTTGCATCCGATACAGTTTCATTTTGCGAAGGGCTTGGAACTACTATTATGCCAAATGTTACCAATGGTAACGGAACCATTTTTTACAATTGGTCTGGAGACAATAGTTTCTTAGATGATGTAGCTTCTGCGACTCCGTTTTTCACGGATACAATAGAAGGGGTTTTTAAATTATATGTTGAAGTATTGGATTCATTAAGTTGTTATGCTTCAGATTCTGTAATGGTTGAAGTGTACGATGCGCCTGAATTAACATCGTTCAGTTTTACATCTCTTAATATTTGTCCTGGCGATTCAGTTGGTGTTCAAGTTCAAACGTCAAACCCAATTCAGTTCTTCGATTTGAAGAGTGGTGTTTATACGGAGTTGATGCCAAGTTCTATATCGAGTTCTGTAATCTATTTCAATGCTGCTGATACAGCCTATGTATTCAACGCTGTTGTTAATACAGCAATGTGTCAAGACACCGTTCTTATGGATACAGTTTACTTTCATGCAGATGTTGCTCAGCCAACTATTATTGCAGAATTGCCAGCTGTTGGCCCTTGTGAAGGCGATTCAGTATTGTTGATTTCGTCATATGCTTCAAACATTGTTTGGGTAGATGGTTCTACCAACGATAGTTTGTATGTAAATACAGTGCGTCAAGAAGCTGTTGAGTATACATTTGGTAACGGTTTTTGTGTGAGCACTTCAGATACTATTGAAGTTGCATTTGACGCTTTCCCATTTGTGCCATTTTTATCGGCAGATAAAACAACTTTCTGTGAAGGCGATTCAGCAATTGTAAGCCACAATTACGTTGGTGATTTTGAGTGGAGCAATGGCGACGTTGTAAACACTTCGTTTGCGGTTTATCAAACAGATAGTTTTAGCGTAAAAGCTATTTCGCCACTAGGATGTGAGACACATTCTGAGATCATTTATTTTACGGCTAATTTAAATCCAGAGAAACCTGTATTTGTCGTTGCTGGTTTGGTAAATCAATTGTGCGAAGGGGAGCCTGTTACAATTACAACCGATAATGACAATGCCTTAGCTTGGAGTACTGGCGAAAGTACTTCTTCGATAGTAGTAGATGTTGATTCTGATATTTGGTTGAAAGTAACAAATAGCGAAGGTTGTTTTGCTGTTTCAGATACGGTTGAGTTAACATTTGGTGAGCAACCAGAAAGACCAAGTGTTATTAAAATTGAAGGCACTACAATGGATTCATTGCAATGCAGTATTGCTGGAGCTTCTTACAATTGGTACTACGAAAGTCTGCCAATGACGTATAAAACTCGAACAATTCCATTAGAACAACCTGGATTGTATAGAGTAAACCTGATCACAGCTAACGGATGTGTAAGCGAATTGTCGTTAGGCTTTAGTAATGTTGGGATTGTTGAAGCAGCTAATGCAGGAATAAAAGTTAGAAACGGTGCTACTGAATGGGTTGTCGTTTCTGACGATCAAATTCAAAAAGCAGTATTATTTGATATTACGGGAAGAAAACTTCAAGAGTTTGAGAATGTTTCTACGTTGAACATCAATAAAAATATCAGCAATACATTGTTGATTTTAAGAATGCAGCTTAATGGTGAGACAGTTTCTATAAAGTTGAACTAATACCATCATTTTCATATAGCGTTAAAAGCACCTTCGGGTGCTTTTTTCATTTAAAGTGCTTTTTATAGTTTGCTGTTTCTTGATTTGTAGAGATTTTTCATCGATTGAGTGCTGATTGTTTTAATTATATTCGCAAAATAGTTTTGTTTGTATGAAAAGATTATCAAGTGCTTTGTTGGGTAGTATCCGTTTAATTGTTTTGCTTGTTTCTTTACTAGTGGTTGGGCAGTTGGCTGCTCAGGTAGAGATCAATTCATATATAGCTTCAGACACTTTAGTTAAGTGGGAAGACATGGCCGATTATGCTCCTGAGGAAGTTATTGCTTTGGCAGGTGAGGACGAGACGTATCCAATTACTTTGCCATTTGCATTTCAATTTTTTAATAACGAGTACACCGAAGCATTTGTAAGTATAAACGGAAATGTAACGTTTGGTAGAACGTATCAAGGTGGAGATTTTAATAGAGAGAAATTGTGTTCTCCGGTTGCTTGGGACTACGATCCTGCTCGTGAGCAAGATGCTTTGAATCCTGATAATTTTATTGCGGTATTCTGGGACGATTTGTTTTTAGATCCTGCTTGTACGGTTTTCGGAACACCAAAATTGACACAAAGAGTAATAGGGGTTGAACCGAATAGAGAAGTAGTAATCACTTACGATTATTTTGTTCGTTCTGGCGATTTGGCTCCATGCATACAAGATCAGAGTTACGGTGCTATTTTGCAAGCCCAAGTTCGTTTGCATGAAACCACCAATATTATTGAGGTGCATCACTTTAACAATAGATTATCGTATGATGCTCCAGAATTACCTACAGTAGGAGTTGAAAATGAAGATGGGACATATGCAAATTATGCGTTATGTGGTACGGATAGTTTTCCGCCGGAGCAAGCTGCGTGGGTTTTTTATCCATCTGAAACTTTAATAGAAGATACTGCAACGGTTCCTCCAACTGCAGGATATTGTCCTTTAGCGCCAGATTCGCCTTGTAACTTTCAGTGGATCAATTCATTCGAATGCAATAATGTTTTGCAAGATGATGGTTTGTGTGATAGAGATGAATCTTTTGATGCAAACGGAATTCCTAACGACGATGGTTATTCTGACTATACGGACATGGTAATAGAATTTCAGCCAGAAGAGAATACAACGGCTTACATAACTGTTGACGGCAATGTGTTGGATCAAATAACCATATTTATTGATTGGGATACATCCGGAACATGGGAGTTGGATGAAGCTTACTTTTTTGTAGGTGATAACTTTGCGACTGATTATACGGCTGCAATTGTGGTGCCTGCTGATGCTGTTCTAGGAACTTTAGTTAGAGGTGGGGTTAGAGTTGTTCAGAGCTTTCAAGATCCTGTGGTTGATGCTTGTGCGTCTATAGGCAATGGAGAAGTTGAAGATTATTCATTCTATGTAAACGACCCAGATTTAATAGCGTGTCCAACAACTATATCGCCTGCTGCTGATGAAGTTAATGTGTGTACCAATGTGAATTTTAATTGGGCCGAAATTCAAGATGCTGCGGCTTATAAAATTATAGTACTCGATACTCTAACCAACGATACCGTTGATGTTGCTGTAGTTCAAGGCTTTAATTATTCAAGCGATAGTCTTTTGGCTTCTAAAGGCTATAAATGGTCAGTTTCAGCTATCGATAGCATGGGCAGATTGTCATATGGTTGTGGTTATACGGTATTTTCTACTACAGCTCAGGCAGCACCACAAGTTTCATTTTCTCAGCAAATCATTTCTTCTTGTACCAATTCAGATGTGAATATGAACCCAATTGTAACAGGTGGAGCAGGAGTGTTGACCTATTCATGGACAGGAGATAGTATTTACTTAAATGAAAAAAATGTGCTTGATCCAATATTCAATGCGCCTCAATCGGGTATATACACTTTGTATTTGAATGTGGAAGATGCAAACCAATGTTCTGATATCAATGTTGTTGAAATTGATTTGGCTGAAAGTCCAACCTATTCTGAGTTGTCTGTATTAACAACGTCTATTTGCCCTCAAGATTCGTTGTCAATCACTTTGAGTACTTCAGATGAAATTCGTTTTATGGAAAGTGCTTCTAACGAATACTCTATAGCGCAATTTAGTTCTGTAGCCGGATCGGAATATTATTTCCAAAATGTAGATACAACCCTTATTTATCATGTAGAGTTGACAAGAGGTAGTTGTGTGGATACAATCTTAGTAGGAACTATTGATTTTATTGCTCCTGTAGATCAGCCTTTATTAACCTACCAATTGCCTACAGTTGGACCTTGTGTTGGTGATTCTGTATTGGTTTCAAGTTCTAATTACACAACTGGCATACTTTGGTCTAATGGCAGCAATAATTCAAGCATATATGTAAAATCTGCAGCTGATGTTTCAGTGAAAAAAATATTTGCAGGTGGCTTATGTTCTGTGTCTTCAGAAATACTAAATATAGAATTTGATTCATATCCTGCTGTGCCAGTATTGAGTATAGATGGCGATTTGATTTTCTGTGAAGGAGATTCTGTGGGGTTGAGTCACTCTATTGTTGGAGATTTTCATTGGAGTACTGGAGATAATACCAGTGCTACATTGTATTTCTTAGACAATGCCGTTGTGAATATTGAGGCATTTTCAAAATTGGGTTGCTCGACATTGTCAGCAGATTATACCATTGTTAAAAATGCTATTCCGCAAAAACCTTCAATAATCAAGTTGGATTATGCCGTTACAGATTCTTTAAAAAGTACTGTAGTATCGGATGTTTATCATTGGACAGTAGATGGCCAAAACGTAAGCTTTGATGCGCAAGTTATTCCTCTTCTAGAAGAAGGTTTGTACCGTGTTTCTATTGAATCGTTTGATGGATGTGAATCTGAAATATCAGAAGTATTGAGTACAGTAGGGGTAAGAGAGCTGCATGAATCTCCTCTTAAAGTGGTTCGTCACAATGGTACTGTTACTGTGAAATCTTCTTCAAGAATCATCAAAGCATCTCTATTTTCTAATGACGGAAAATTATTGGAAAAATATAAAGGTGTAGAAATTATTGAAATATCGAACAAATACACGCGTATATCTACAGTCCTGCAGGTGTTGACATCAGAGGGTTATGTAAGTGTTAGAATCAACTAAATAATGGGAATATTGGATTAAAAATGAGATTCTGTTTCTGTTTAATCCGAATTTTGTGTTCAATCGTCCTTGACTGTATGGTTTTATTGTAATAATTTTGGGTTTTAGTTGCTGTTGAAGACAATCGATTCATCTGTTTTCGACGTAAGTGCAAATTGAAACACAATTTTATGTTCAAAAAAATCCTTTTTACCCTATCATTAGCAGCCTTTGGATTCAGCTCTCAAGCACAAAGCGCGTACTATATTGATCAAATTAGTTCAACAGATACTGTAGGATTGTTATACGATCAAGGTGGAGCTAGTGGTCCTTACTCGGCTAACACCAATGCAGTTTTTACCATTACGCCAAACAATGGTAAGCAAGTCAATATTCAATTTCGAGATTTTGATGTTGAACCAGGAGAAACATCTGTATTACCGGAAGAATTTTGGTTATGCGAGTACGATAATCTAACCATTTTTGATGGAGCTGATACCAATGCTACAAGTCTAGGAACTTTTTGTGGAAGCAATTTACCTGCTGATATGACTAGCACTTCTGGGTCTTTAACGTTTCAATTGAAATCTGACGGAGGGACAGAAGGTCGAGGATTTGAGATTTATTGGACAACAGGCGAATTGCCAACACTACCGCCTCCTCCAGCTACAGCATATTGTATTGCCACTGGGTACGACTGTGATACCATCAATGGTCCTTTTGATGAAACGGATGTGATTTCAAACGTAAGTCTTACAACAGTTAATAATCCGAGTATTTGTTCTGCCAATGGTTATGCCGATTATTCTCATTTAGTGGCGGTTATCGCTCCTGGAACTCAAGCACAGTTAGCGGTAAATATTGATGGTCCAGGAGGAATACCCGGAGGTGTTTATGCTTGGCTAGACACAAATCAAGATAGTGTATTTAGTGACGAAGAAGCCATTATTATGTTGGGCGATGTAGGGGTTGAATACTTTACAGGAGAACCATTTATAGGTATCATCAATGCTCCAACAGAAGCTTTGGGTGCTATGCGATTGAGAATTCGTGTTAACGGAAATCAAGCGCCTTGTGGATCTGGTGATGGCGAAGTTGAAGATTACACGGTGTTTATTGGCGATACTGTCGTTGGTGGTGGATCAGGATATTGTGATGGTTCTGGACCGGTGGACTGTTTAGTGGAATACAACAATGGAACGGTATCAACTTTTGAAGACGATCACATCAATTATGTTCAGTTGACTACCGATACAGGAAATATTGAAAATATTACCATGTGCGATAATGGATATGGTGATTTTTCTCATATCGTTGCACCTGTTAGTGTTGCAGGCAATTATTCTATTGTATTTACTCGTTCTAATGTGAATGATTTAGGAACTGCAGCTGGTTGGATTGACTGGAACAACAATAAAATATTTGAAGAATCGGAATATTACTTGGCAGCCAATATTTTATCCGATTATACCATAAATTATATAGTTCCTCCAACTCAAGCAGATGGTTTGTATAGAGTACGTCTACGTTTGGGTGGCAATCAACCACCATTGGACCCTTGTGGAAGCAATAATTTTGAAATAGAAGATTACACTTTGTTAGTGGGTACTCCATTAGAATGTTTATCCAATCCAATGCCATTCGATGGTGAAACAGATATCTGTGTAAGCAACAATACTATTGTTTGGGACAGTGTCGCTAATGCTACCAATTATAAATTTACCTTAATATACAATGATGGGAATGGGGATGTAATCGTTACTCAAGACGAAATTTTATCCGATACTACTTATACAGCCATTGGTTCATTTGTTCCAAATGCTACGTATAAATGGATAGCGGTTCCTTTCAACGAAAGTCTTGAAGCTTTGAACTGCGACACCTTAAGCTTTTCTACAACTGCCAATGGAAATCCAGTAGTTGATATTGTAGAAACCAATATTGAAATTTGTGCTGGGAATACTTATTCAATAACAGCCAATATTACAGAGGGGAATGCCCCAATTTCATTTGCATGGACCGACGGACTTGGTCAATTAAATAGAACCGATAGCAGTGTCGTTGTTTTTCAAGACAATACTCCAGGAATTTATACATTCTTTGTGACTGTATCGGATGATTTAGGATGTCCAGGAAATACGGATTCAGTAACTGTAGAAGTTAATACTGGAGCTGTTTCAGGAGATTTTACAATAGCCGACACCAATGCTTGTTTTGATGCTCCTATAATTGTAAACTGGGTCAATCATTTTGGTGCTGATACCATTCAAGTTTCTACTGATAATGTATCGTTTGCAGATGCAGATAGTGTTGTTGAAAATGGTACTGAATTCAATGTGTTTTTAACTCCAGGTACTTACTACTTAAGAGGTCGTTTGGATGCCGGATCAGGATGTACTGACGTTACAAATTCTATTGAAGTTATTGTCAATGCAGAAATGCAAAAACCAGATGTAGATTTCATTGGATCGAATGAAGCTTGTCAAGGTAATGATGTAGTGATAGAAGTTAAAAACTACACGGATAATATTATGTGGAACAACGATCCATTATTAACCGACAACCCTTTAATGGTTTCAAAAACTTCAAGTTATGTGGCAACAGTTACTGATCCAGTAACAGGATGTACTGTTGAAAGCGATAAAATAGATGTAGTGATCAATGTAACGCCTCCAAAGCCTATTCTATCTTGTGACGGTAACGCTTTAGGTACAGATATGGCTGTGATTACTTACGAGTGGTATAAGAATGGTATTGTATTGTCTCAGTTTACGGGCTCTGTTATAGAATACGATAAAGATGGAGGTTTTTACAATGCAATAGCTGTTTCGGACAAAGGATGTAAATCATTGTTGTCTGACACGGTATTCATGCCAACAAAAGCAAACATAGTTTACGATAATGTAAATCTTACAGCCGATGTACTTGGAGCATCATACAAATGGTATCTTAATGGAAATGAAATTGTTGGAGAAACAGCTCAGACACTAGCCCATAACAAAGTAGAAGGTACTTATACTGTAGAGGTTTTTAACGCTGAAGAGTGTGTTTCGACAATTTCAGATGAATTTGTTTTATCAACAGTAGGAGTGCAAACCAATTTCACGTCAAACAATGTTAGTGTATTCCCTAATCCGAGCTCTAGTACTGTTCATGTATTTGTGTCAAATGCATACAATGAAGCTTTAACGATTACTGTCTTAGATTTGAGTGGGAAATCAGTATTTGTTAGCAACATTGCATCGAACCAAATAAACACTACTATTGAGGTTACAAATTTGGATGCCGGAATGTATATTGTCAATGTATATTCAGCAAATCAATCAGAGCAAATTAAGTTGATAGTTAAGTAATTAACTGTAAATGTTATAGAAAAAAGGCGAGAGAAATCTCGTCTTTTTTTTTACCTAAAATTAATGTTCTAGTAATCGATTTTTGAGTTTCTATCTACACTTTGCAGTAAACTATTCGACGTGATAATAAACCTACCATCAACGTTTTTAATAGGGGGTGTGCATACCAATTTGCATTGGTTGATCCAGTATTTTAATATGCATCCTAATACCTATGTTGGAAAAGATATAGGCGCTAATTTTTTTGCGAACGATCAGCTTTACAAAAAGGGTGTCAGTGAATTGTACAAAGGTTTTATTCATTCAAACTCTAATCAAGTAAAAATTGAAATTGCGCCCAACTATTTATACTATGGCGATAAAGTAATACCACGATTAAAAGCTTTGTATAACAAGGATGTAAAGGACTTGAAATTTATAGTTTATCTCGATAACCCTTTAGAGAGAATGTTGAGTGAATACCAATTCAATGTTGAACAAGGAGTAGAAAATCTATCGCTCGGCAAAGCTATTGTTAGAGAAAATACTTTAAAATTAATACCTGAATATTGCAATTCAGGAAATACTTGTGGGTTGTATAGTGCGAATAGCTTATATGCAGAACAGTTGAAAGTATGGATGTCTGAATTTGGTGAACATCAATTTTTGTTTGTTGGTGAGTCGGACAAAACAAAGTCTACAGTATCTAGATTTCTTGATTTGAAAAATGAAGAGGCCAATATACCGTCCATTGACCTTGGTCAAAAAACAGTAAAATTATTATCAAGTTATTTTAAATCTAAACAGGAAAAAGAGCGGCAAGGAATTATGAAAACAATTCCTAATAGTTTGTTCGGTGATTTTGAAAAGGACATCAAAACACTTGAAAATCTTACACGAATGGATTTTTCTTGTTGGAAAAGCCGTAGCATGGCTGTTATATAAGCGCAATCCTTACTTTAGCGGGATATGCCGAATTACGATTCTCACATCCCCTTGATGGAGCATTTTGAAACACTCCAAGGCGAAGGCCTTTATGGAGGTTATGCTGCTTATTTTCTGAGATTAGCCTTGTGCGACGTTGGTTGTGTTTGGTGTGATGTAAAAGAAAGTTGGACATTGTCTGATGATCAATGGAAACCTCTTGAATTTGTAAAGGAGAAATTGTCGAATTTCAAAGGTGATATTGTTGTTGTAACAGGTGGAGAGCCAACTTTACATCCTCTTCAAAACCTTACCGATACCATTCATGAATTAGGCAAGAGAACGCACATGGAAACGGCAGGTACAAATGCTATTTCAGGTCAATGGGATTGGATTACGTTATCGCCTAAAAAATTCAAACCTTGTTTGGAGGAAAACTACCCTAAAGCAAGCGAATTGAAAGTGGTGATATTTCATAAGTCCGATTTAGAATGGGCTAAAAGTATGGCCGAGAAGTGCGATCCGACGTGCAAATTTTATCTTCAACCCGAATGGAGTAAAAGAGATAAGATTTTGCCAGAAATTCTATCGTTCATTCAAGAAAATCCTCAATGGGCATTGTCTTTGCAAAGCCATAAATACATAAACATTCCCTAATGAAAATCAGATCAATATTTTTCATTCTTAGTATTCTACTATCAACAGCATTGTCGGCACAACGAGTTGTAAGTACAAGCAACAAAAAAGCCATCAAACAGTTTGAAAGTGGCATTGAAAATATGCGTTCAGGCAACCTGGATAAAGCAATTGCAATACTAGAAACAGCCATCGAAACAGAAGATAAATTTGTAGAAGCGCGTATTGTTCTTGGCGATATTTTATCGAAACAAGGTTTGAATACAGAAGCCATTGTTTATTACAAAGAAGCTATAGAATTGGCTCCTGATTTTTATGGATTGGCATATTTTAAAATAGCTAAACTTTCATTTTTAGAAGAGAATTTTTCACAAGCAAACGAATACATCAATCTCTTTTTAGGAAGAAAATCTGTAGACCCTAAATACAAAGGTTTTTCTGAAAAAATTAAACGCGATAGTGAGTTTGCTATGGTAGCAGTTACCAAACCTGTAGATTATTTATTATCGACGGTTGATGGTGGTATAAACTCAGAGTACGATGAATATTTTCCTACTCTTACAGCTGACGATAGCACCATGTTGTACACACGTATGTTACCCGTTAAACCAGGCACAAGAGCGTTCCAAGAAGATTTCTTTTACAGTATTAGAGGGAAAGATGAATGGGGTGGATCAAAGCAATTAACGCCCGATATCAATACGCCCTTAAATGAAGGAGCACCAAGCTTAAGTGCTGATGGACGTTCGTTAATTTTTACTGTTTGTGGATATGCTGGTGGTAAAGATTATGGCGATAATAGAGAAGGATTTGGAAGTTGCGATTTGTTTTTTGCCGTTAAACAAGGCAATACGTGGAGCAAAGCATTCAATCTTGGACAAGGTATCAACACTTCTGGATGGGAGTCGCAACCTTCGTTAGCTTCAGACGGCAAAACACTTTATTTTGTTAGAGGTCAAAATGGGAAAAGCTCAAACATAGACATCTATTCCAGTACTTTAGATAGTCGTGGAAATTGGAGTAAGGCGCAAAAAATTAAAGGAAAAGTCAACACTATTTACAGAGAATCATCAGTCTTTATTCATCCCGATAATCAAACTTTATATTTTACTTCCGATGGGCATCCTGGAATGGGAGGCGACGATATTTTTTACAGTCGAAGATTGCCTGACGGAACTTGGGGAGAACCTGTTAACTTGGGGTATCCAATCAATACTATCGGAAACGAAAACTCTTTATTGGTATCTGCTTCTGGCGATTTAGCCTATTATGCTAGCAATAAAGAAGGTGGTAAAGGAGGATTGGATATTTATTCATTCGAGTTACCTGATGAAGCAAAACCTCGTCCATTGAGTTATGCTAAAGGAGTCGTAAAAGATGCCGACACAAAACAACCCTTGTTTACTTTGCTTAAGTTGATTGATGTTGAAAGCAAGCAGGTAGCTGTTCAAGCTGCATCTGACGGTGCTACTGGAGAATTCTTAGTGACATTGCCTGCGGGCAAAGAATATGCCTTAAACATCAAAAAAGAAGGGTATTTATTCTATTCCGAAAACTTTAAACTTACCGGAAGTGAAAGTGTATTAGAACCATATGCTATTGAAGCCTTATTGAAACCAATTAAAGTTGGAAGTACAGTTACATTGAAGAATGTATTCTTTGCAACAGCTTCTTACGATTTAGAAAGCAAATCGGAAGTAGAGTTGGATAAACTGGTAGATTTCTTAACCGAGAACGCCAAGTTAGTAATTGAAATTTCTGGTCATACCGATGATGTTGGTGACGATGAAAGCAATAGACTATTGAGTGACAATAGAGCCAAAGCTGTTAAAGAATATTTAATAGCTAAAGGGATAGCCGCCAATAGGTTAGAACATAAAGGCTATGGCGAAACCATGCCTGTTGAAAGCAATGACACAGAAGAGGGAAGAGCTTTGAATAGAAGAACTGAATTCAAAATATTGAAATAATATTTAACGCAACAATCTCAATCTGAATTTATGAAGCGAGGGTACATTTTAATATTGCTATTCATTTTTGTTAATGGATTGAACGTTAATGCTAGTGCTCAAAAACGCCCCGAATCGGCTTCTAAAAAACAATGGAAGGTATTTTTTGCGTCGGGAGTTGAACGCAAAATAAAAGCGAGTGAAAAAAAAATAGAAAAAGCCATTGCCGAAGCCAGAGAATATCTAGGTACACGACATTGCATGGGCGGCAGAAGTAAAAAATGCATCGATTGCTCTGGATTGGTTGTCAATGCATTTGAAGCGGCAGGTTTAGAAGTTGAGGGGCGAACAGCTCAAGATTTAGCGCGTTTTGGAAAACTTGAGTTGAATCAGAAAAAATTGGAACGTGGTGATTTGATATTTTTCACCAATACATACCGTACCGACAATTTAGTAACCCATGCAGGTATTGTTATTGGTGATGGGAAGTTCATCCATACATCGTCCAGTAAAGGCGTTATGATTAGCAGTTATGAAGGTTCTGGATATTGGCCAGATCATTTCATTTTCGGAACGAAACTTTAATTAGATACTGATCCTTTGTTTTTCAACAAGTGAAACAGAAAGGCTAGCATTATAACAAGTGCACAACCTATAAAGTTGAACCACAAGAAACCCAAATCGGAAATGATGAATAAGGTAATCACTGTGGCTTCGGCTATTAATGCTGCGTAAAATACAGAAGACCCTTTTACTTTTTTCAACCAGAAGGCGACTAAGAAAATCCCTAAAATACTACCGTAGAATAAAGACCCTAGAATGTTGACTGCCTCAATTAGGTTGTCGAATAATTTGGCACTTAAAGCAAAAATAATGGCCAATACTCCCCACATTAATGTGAATAATTTTGATTGCCTTACTTTCTGTGCATCAGTAGTTTCACCGGTTTTGAATCGACCATAAATATCTACCATTGTAGTACTGGCCAAAGCGTTAATTTCAGATGAAGTACTGCTCATTGCGGCTGAGAGAATTACAGCAATCAGCAAACCAATAAGTCCGTGAGGTAAATATTTGGCGATAAAATGAAGAAAGACATAATCACTGTCTTTGGTTTCAGCGCCAGGTATAGCAGACGATATGTGGTTTTTAAGTTCTTTTCTCGCTGCTCTTTCATCCGCAACTAAGCCTTGATATTCTGTTTGATTGTACGTAGGAGAGCTAAGTGTCGCTTGAATTTGTTCTTGGATATTCAATACTTTTTCCTCTGATTGCACTATTTGTGCTGAATATTCAGTGCTTTTTGCCTCGGTAAGTACTTTTTCATTGAAAAAAGCAGGACTACCTGTAAACTGCAATAAGACAAACACCATCACGCCGCACAACAAAATGAAGAACTGCATGGGGATTTTAAGAATACCATTGAAGATAAGTCCCAGTCTCATTTCTCGTAAATTTTTTCCACTCAAATAACGTGCAACTTGCGATTGATCGGTACCAAAATATGAGAGAGCTAAGAAAAATCCACCAGCCAATCCGCTCCATAAATTGTAACGATTGTTTGGATCTAGTGTCAGATCAATAAGATTGATTTTTCCTGCGTTTTTGGCTACATGCCATTTGTCTAAAAAGCTGAAGCTTTCTGGTATGCCGTCCAATGCTAGGTAATAGGCTATTCCCATACCGCACATTATCACAAACATTTGTTGTTTTTGGGTTTGACTTACCGCTCTTGTTCCCCCAGAAACCGTGTAGAGAATAACCAAAATACCAATTCCGATATTGGTGTACGTTAAATCCCACCCTAAAAACGAGCTTAAAATAATGGATGGGGCATAGATGGTAATACCTGCGGCCAAACCACGTTGAACAAGAAACAAAGAAGCTGCTAATGTTCTAGTTTTTAAGTCGAAACGTTCTTCCAAAAATTGATAAGCAGTAAAAACTTTGAGTTTATGAAAAATAGGGATGAACCAGATACAGATAACAATAATGGCAATTGGCAAACCAAAGTAAAACTGTATGAAGCGCATACCATCATCAAAAGCTTGACCAGGCGTAGAGATGAATGTAATGGCCGAAGCTTGAGTAGCCATAACCGAGACACCTATCAGCCACCAAGGTGATTTACTGTCGCCTCTGAAATAATCGTTGAGGTTGCGCTGATTTCGAGTTTTGTAGATTCCATAAATGACAATGAATGCCAATGTGAAAAATAAGATGCTCCAGTCTAAAATATTCATATCAACGACTTAAGAAATAATAAAAAACTATTTGAATAGCGAGTACAAGAAGCAATACAATGTACCAGTTCTTCCATTTTATTTTTGAGTCTGAATCTTTCATTATCAATGAATTATGGGTGGCAAATAAAGCCAATTCCGTTGACGAATTTTTTAATGATTTCTAGTTCCTGAGCATATTTATCTCCACTAAAACCAGTAATGTGCGTGTAGTCTATTCGCTTGTTGAAATCTAATAAAAGTTGCTTAGACACAGGCGTGTAACTATAGTGCCATGGTTCGTAGTTGTAACCTAAGCGATGGCTGTAACTTTGATTGTCGTAAACTTGACAAAACCCGAATGTGTTGGCGTTATTATCGAGCCAGATTTTTACTTTTTTGCCATAGCCAGATTCAAAATATTCAAAGTTTAAATTGTTTAAATCTATTTCTGTACCCCAGTGGTGACGAGAAGTACCAGGCATAGCGCTGTATTTTAAAATTTGCTTTACACACTCCAAAGAATCAGTTTCGTTGGCAATGCATCGATCAAATTTTTTCTCCCAAATTTGTTTTTGATAATAGAATGATCGCCCTGCAGATTTTAACGTCAAGTCTATGCCGTCTTTTTTCGCTGCAACTTTCATTTCCATTAAAGCTTTGTATGCTTTAGTGTGCAAGTAGAAAGATCTTCCTCCTTCATCAAAAGTCTTGAAATAGGGGCAATCCCACGATTTTACTTTGCCAATAAGATAACTGTTATAAGCCGTATAACTACTGTCTTGTGCTGATATGTTGTTCCACAAAAAAGTAGAGATAAATACAAAGAAGTAAAATGTGTTTTTAAGCATCTTGAAGCGCCAAAGTTAGAAAAGCCAATAGATTGGATATTTTCTTTACAATCAGTGTTTTATGGAAAAAAGGGCTTTATAAAAAGTACAGTTTGATGCAACCAAGTACAATTCCTAATAAAATGATGTAATAGGTGCTAAGTTTTTGAAAGGCAAATGAAATTATGGTCAAAACCACCATGCAAACTATGGTCCACCAATCTTGTGCTACAGTGTAAATCAAATGAAGCCCTACATATATTAAAAGTCCTACAGAAGCCAAGCTTAAATAGTTTGTAAACTGTTTAATATGAGGGTTGTGAAGTAGTTTAGGTACAAGGGCAGATAATAGAAATACCAATATAAACGAGGGTAAGAAAATGCCCAAACTAGCCAAAAATGCTCCTGAAAAACCATCCATCTGAAAACCTACATAGGCAGCAGTGCTTAAGATAGGACCGGGAGTAAGTTGTCCAACAGCTATAGCATTCATTAAATCGGCACTCGAAAGCAAGCCTTTTTTTACAAATGCATCGTCTAAATAGGCAAACAAAACATAGCCACTTCCATAGAGTATGGAACCAATTTTTAAGAACTGCAGAAAAACGAAAGAAGACGAAAACCCTATAGTTTTTGGCGCTAATACTATGGCCAATAAAGGGAGGCTTTGTTTTGATTTGGCATAGTGAATTACAAAGAATAAACCAGCAGTAATGAGCAAAGTATAAACACTACTGATGCCTGCAAAAGACAACCCTAAAGCCAATATTATAGGTAGGTAATCAATCGTTTTTTTTGCTGCTTTTTTTGTGAGTTTATAAGCTGCAAAACTTACAATGGCAATTACAGAACATTGAACGGTAATTAAAATTGGTTCGAACTGAGTTGCATCTATCTGTGAATCAACAAGAAAAGCTATGAGTGTGCTGAGTACTACACCAGGAATGATGAAAAGCAATCCACCGAGAATCAAACCTAGTGTTTTGCCTTTTTTGTAACCCATGTGCATCACCATTTCAGTAGAATTGGGACCAGGTACAAGGTTGGTAATTCCTATCAAAGCCAAAAATTCAGATTGATCAATCCACTTTTTTCGCTCTATTAACTCGCGTTGCATTAATGCAATATGTGCTGCAGGGCCTCCAAAGGCTAAAACTCCCATAGAAAGGAAAAAGCCTGATAACTCACGTATATTTTTCCAATAAGACATTACAAACTAGGCAAACGCATTGGTACCTCAATACAAAGAACAAAACTATCTTCTGATGCTGATATATCAACACTGTCAATCTCTTCTAATGCAAGCGCATCTCTAGTGTTCATGGTTTGACCTGCAATTGTACAAGTGCCAGAAACGACAAAGAAATACAGTCCATTTTCACTGCTTTTTCTAGTGTAATTTAAACTTTTGCCCTTGCTTAAGTCCGTCCAATGCATGTATGCATCTTGGTGCAACCACAATGCAGATTCTGACTCAACAGGGGAAATTATTTCTTGAAAAACATCTTTTCTATCTTTTGAATCGAAGCTAATTTGCTGATATCTAGGCGCAACTTCTTGCTCTCTTGGCAAGATCCAAATTTGAAGGAATTGGGTTAGTTCTGTTTCGCTGTTGTTGAATTCAGAATGCTTTATTCCAGCTCCTGCAGACATAACTTGAACATCGCCAACGTTTAAAACATGTTCGTTGCCCATGCTGTCTTTGTGCTTTAAACCTCCAGCCAATGGAATAGAAACTATTTCCATGTTTTTGTGGCTGTGCATATCAAAACCTTTACTGGCAGCAACTTGGTCGTCGTTCAATACTCGTAAAACGCCAAAATGCATTCGGTCTGGATCGTAATAGTTTGCGAAACTGAAACTGTGAAACGATTTTAGCCAATCCATATTGACGTAACCGCGTGATTTTGCTTTGATGTAATCTTTTGTCATAACGTTTAGTATATAATCCATTCATCTTCTTGATCGTCGGGTAAGTGTTCAGCCATTTCAACGGCCAAAGTATCGTACACCGAATGCAAGATGTTAGAACTAAGTTGTGTAAGAGGTAAATCGTTGGCGTGTAACCCAAAAGGTTCTTCTATGGATTCACTTATTATTTCGATGCCAATAAGGGCAAATCCAATGGCTAAAGTGCCCAATATGGTATACCATCCAAAAAAGTGGAATATGCCAAAAGGAATGGCTGTAACATACAATAGGGTAAACATTTTGATGAAGAAACTGTGCGAAAAGGGAATAGGAGTTTTTAGAATGCGTTCGCAAGCTCCGGTTATGTTCAGTAAATCCTTGATGTTGTCTTGGAGAGCAATTCTTTTTTCAAGTGGGGCATTGTATTGATCGCAAATTTTGGTTGCGAAAATCTGTAGAAGTTTAGCCCCAGCTATCGGACCGTGCTTTGGTAATTTATGCTGAATGTCTCGTTTCAAATCGCTTACTACAGCTGGCCAATGCTCTGATGTTTCTCCCCTTAAATGGCATTTCAATAAATAGGGAAATGCAGAAACAATCATGGCTGCTTTTTTTCTATCATCGGCATTGTCTTCGGGTAAAATACTGTCGATAACCAAGGCTATTACACGAGAGGTGTTAACCAATGCGCCCCATTGTTTTCGGCCTTCGTACCATCGATCGTACGCTGTATTAAGCCTGAAAACCAACATCAAGCTTAAAACGACACCTACTAAGGAGAAATACAAAGGGTCGATCAATTTTTTGCCTGTAGTGTAATATTCAAAAAATAAGGTGCAGGCAATAGAGTAAATCAATAACAAGCTTAAGATTTTAGCTTGCTCTTTTATATTGTACGATTTCTGAAAAAGTTTGGCATATCTCGTTAAGGGATAAAACCACTTGGTTCCGTCGTATAATATCATTTAGTGCTGTTTTTAAACGAGGGTAAAGTTATTAAAGGCATTGAAACGGTCGGAATATTCTTGTTAGGATATCGAAATAATTTTCTCGAGCAATTGGCTCAATATTTCTTGACTTGTAAAAGGATTCATTAAGCTAATTCTAAGCCAGGTATCGCCATTCAATTCTGTTTGTACAATGTAATATTCACCATCTTCTAAAAGCGATTGTCGAATGCGTTTGTTGATTGTATTGTATTGATTAGTAGGGAGATTGCCTATAAATCTGAAACAAAGTATATTGCTTTCTGGGGCAATGAGTAATTCGAAATCACTATGATTTTCAATTTCATTTGCAAACCAAAGAGCTCTAGAATACAGTGTTTCTACGTACTCTTTAAAAATTTCTTCACCGTGTTCTTTTATGATAGCATACAGTTTTATGCTCATCATGTATTTGGTGCATTCAAAAGTTTTGCGTCCGTAATTGTACCAATCCTCATCGTCGGCTTTTTCCCATAAATACTGAGCTTTTTGAGCAAAATTACTGTTGCAATGGCTTTGGTTCTTGAATAACGTATAGGTGCATAAAGCAGGAACCATCATCATTTTATGAGCGTCTAATACGATAGAATCAGCACGGTCTATTCCCTTTATTAAATGATGGTATGTGTCAGAGAAAACCACTGCAGCTCCATGTGCTCCATCAATATGCAACCAAAGATTGTTGTTGTCGCAGAAATCAGCTAATCGGTCAATGTTATCGTAAACACCAGTAGACGTTGAGCAAGCAGAAGCAACTAAGGCGATGGGTTTTTTGCCTGCTTTCAGAGCTTTAGCATGTTCTGATTGCAGAGCTTCTAAGTTCATCTTAAAATTCGATGTTACAGGTATTTTAACGATGCCTTCGTCTCCAAACCCCATTACACGAAGTGCTCGTTCTACACAATAATGTGCTTCTTCAGTAATGAAAACAACCAGTTGTTCGTTGTATCCGTTTTTCCAAACATTGGGCGCTTTTGCATTGCGTGCAGCCAACAAAGCTGTGAGGTTAGCTAAGGTGCCTCCTGAAGTTAAAAAGCCATTACCAATATCCTTCCAACCAAATTTTTCGAGAACAAAATCAACCACGAGTTTTTCTAATGTAGAAGCTACATTGCCCATTTCATAGTTGGCCATGCCATTATTCAACATCGACGAAACAAAACTTGCTAAACCAGCTATAGGTAGAGTAGGAGTAACCTGATGGCCAATGTATTTGGCATCGTGAATATGGATGGATCGATTAATAATATCTTGGAATAATTCTTCTGTAGAATGTTCCGAAGACCAATGTTTGCTCCAGAAATTCAATGATTCTTCTGGTGAATGATATTGGTTGGCTTGGCCTTTGTTAGTGGTAGCGCTTTCTATATGCTGTGTAAGAATGTCAACCAAGGCTTTTGCCTTTTGATTGAATGCTTGACTATCGTATGCTTTAATGAGCTTTTCCATTAAGTGGTATCACACTTCTTAATTCATATTATGAATCGGAAGTGATAAAAAAGCTAAACTAAATAAGAAATGCTTCAAACGTATAGTGTAAGCTTTACAAATTTGTAAGTGTTGATATTAGTATAGCCAAATATTAAAACCACACATTTTACCTGATGTGAAAGGTGAATTATTCTTGATGTTAGGTAAAATGTGTGGATAATTGAACGGTTATTTAAGTTCTGCTAAATCCATTCCACATACAGGGCATTCTCCAGCTGCATCATAGGTTTTATCGCCTTCGCATTCCATAGGGCATGCGTATTTTTCAGCAGTCATTTCTTTTTGCTCTTTTACAGCTTCATTAGTTTGTTCTGTTTTGGCTTCTCCTCCACAAGATGTTAGTACAATTGATGCGCCAATCATTACTGTGTACATTACTTTTTTCATTTGTTTGTTGTTTTTGTTATTTGATTATATCCTTTACTTCTCCACATTTCAACATCGAAGCGCCGAAATAGGGGTTTTTTATCTCTTTTTCGGTACTCATCCAATCTGCTCCATTGTCTTCGTTTGCCATTGGGCAATGCTGTATGTATATAGTTCTGTGTGAAGGTTGAAACGTTTTGATTAGAAATACCATCTGCTCTGATAAGGCAACAAAATGTTTTCGAACATTGGTAAGATCTTTTGCAGTAACTAATGCACGAATTGATTTTTCAATTTTACTGCTGTGTAGCATCCATACATTATGAGCATCCCCCTTGAAAATAGCCATGTTGATTTGTTTCAATTGTTTTTGGAATTCTTTGCCTTGCGATATGGCTTCGCTTAATTCATCCACAACTAAAGCATTTTTCATGTTTAAATATGATTTGAACAAAGGCTGAATGGATTCTTTTACATCAATGCTTATAGCAACTGGTTTTGACAGAGATGTTGAATTATCATTATTCGAATTGACACCATGGTTATGGCCAGTCATAGCTTTACCTCCCTCGGGATTCATCATACTGGGTTTACCCGCCAACTGCGCTGCTGCATCAATGCTGAAAGTTCCGTTAGTAGCTATTTCTTCGCCTTCAACTAAGTCGTCAGTTATCACATAATCGTCACCTAATGAGGTGCCAAGAGTAACTTTACGCATCATGAAATTGATGCCGTTTGATTCGCTAGATTTCACGTAAACAACTGATTTTTCACCAGTCCACATTACAGCTGTTTTGGGTACAATGATGCTTTTATTCGCTTTTGAAATAGGACTGCTTAATGTTCCACTCACAAACATTTCGGGTTTAAAATCGGCTTTGTTTGCAACTACAATTCTAGCTTTTGCCACTCTTGTTTTTGGGTTGATTACGGGGTCTACAAAAGTTACTTTTCCTTTGAATTTCGCACTTGGTAAAGACTGAACTGTGTACTCAATTTCATCTCCTGTTTTAACCCATTCTAAGTCACTTTCGTACACATCAAATAGTATCCACACTTTAGATAAATCGGCAATTTCAAATAAAGATTCGCCTGATTTAATGTGATCGCCTAGGTTTACTTTTTTCGAAATCACTACTCCATTTACATCGGCTAGTATTGGGAAATTTTCAGATGGTTTTCCTGATGAAAGTATCGCTTCAATTTGCTGGTTGGTTAATTTCCAATTTTTAAGTTTTTCTTTAACGGCTTCAAATAATTTAGGGTTTGTGTCTTTTATTTTTTCAGCTTCAAATAGTTCTTTCTGAGCGTTTATCAATTCTGGGGAATAAACATAAGCTACGATTTGACCTTTGGAAACTGACTCGCCTGTGGTATTGATTAAGAGTTTTTCGATTCTCCCCGAAATATGACTTGTTTGAGATGATACGGTGCTTTCGTTGATTTGTACTTTACCATTCAGCTTTATTTTTTTAACAGGTGTAGCCAACTTAACTAGTGCTGTCTGTACGTTGGCCAATTGCATTGCTGTAGGCGACATTTTCACTTCCATTGGATTAGACTCATCGGAATCTGAAGTGCTTACTGGAATCAATTCCATACCGCAAATGGGGCAATCTCCAGCTTCTTTGGACCTAATTTGTGGATGCATCGAGCAGGTCCAATCCGATATATATTGCTCTGTATTGGCGCTATTTGTCACTTCTTTACTTTCGGATTTCCCGAAAATAAGCCAGCCCAAGAACAAGCCCATTAGGAGGGTTGCTACGGCTATTACTATCGATGTTTTATTTGAATTTTTCATAATGAATCAATGTTTTGAAAACGTAATTTGAGCGAATTGGCAATTACCGATACGGAACTGAAACTCATTGCAAGTGCTGCAATCATTGGCGAAAGCAACATTCCAAAAACTGGATATAATACACCAGCAGCAATAGGTATACCCACAGTGTTGTAGGCTAATGCGAAAAATAAATTTTGTTTGATGTTCCGCATTACTAAACCACTCAAGTTTTTGGCTTTTACTATACCGATTAGATCGCCTTTTACCAAGGTTACTGAAGCACTTTCTATAGCCACGTCAGTACCTGTTCCCATAGCGATACCTACATTGCTTTGAGCTAAAGCAGGAGCATCGTTAATTCCATCACCAGCCATTGCTACAAACTTTCCTTTTGCTTGCAAAGTTTCCACTTCATTCAGTTTGTCCTCCGGGAGCATTTCGGCTTTAAATGAGCTTAAATTCAATTCATTGGCAACAAATTGTGCCGTGTTGAAGTTATCGCCTGTCAGCATAATTACTTCAACTCCTTGTGCTTGTAATGCTTTAATGGCTTGGATACTAGATGATTTTATTTTGTCGGAAATCACAACTGCACCTACAACTTGTTGATCGACAGAAAGAAAGGAAACCGTTTTTCCTTGCTGTTGGAATTTTTTCGTGATTGCTTGCCCTTCAATTGTTATTTCAGCACCAGAATGCGCCATCATTTTATCATTTCCAAGAGCCATTTTTTGATTCGCTATTATGGCTTCAACGCCTTTACCTAATACAGCGCTAAAATCATTAGATTCTAATATTGTTACGGATTGTTGTTTACCGTATTGCACTGTTGCTTGAGCTAGTGGATGTTCGCTTTTTTGATTGATGGATGCGATTAATTGTAAAACCTGGTTTTCATTGTAGTTATCATCGAAACTTACAACGGATTCAACACTTGGTTTACCTTCAGTTAGAGTACCCGTTTTATCAATTATAAGGGTATCTATTTTGTTCAACTCTTCAAGTGCGCTGGCATTTTTTATCAGTATTCCATTCTGAGCTCCTTTGCCAAAACCAACCATAACAGACATAGGTGTTGCTAAACCTAGGGCACAAGGGCAAGCGATGATTAAAACAGCAATGGCGTTTACTAAAGCATAAACATACACTGGTTCGGGGCCCCAAATAGCCCAAATAATAAAGGTGATAACAGAAATCAATACCACAATCGGTACAAAATAGCCTGACACTTTGTCTGCTACTTTTTGGATAGGTGCTTTGCTTCTGCTGGCCTTATTTACCAGTTCTATAATTTGATAAAGTAAAGTGTCGGAGCCTACTTTTTCGGCCATCATCAAAAAGGATTGATTTCCATTAATAGTACCGCTACTGACTTTATCACCATTTTGTTTTTCAACCGGAATAGGCTCTCCTGTAATCATGGACTCATCAACGATGGTTTGACCGTCTGTAATGCTACCGTCAACCGGGATTTTTTCACCAGGTTTAACTCTTAATACATCACCAACTTGGATGTCTTCTACAGCAACTTCTTCGTCCTCATTTCCTACAACACGTATGGCTTTGTTGGGCGCTAATTTCAATAATTCTTTTACCGCATTGTTGGTTTTGCTGTGAGCTCTAGCTTCCAATACTTGGCCCATTAATACAAGGGTTAGTATAACTGTAGCAGCTTCGAAATACACATGTACAGTACCCGTTTCGGTTTTGAATTGATCGGGGAAAAAATCAGGAAAAACCATTCCAAATAAACTGAATAACCAAGCGACACCCGCACCTATTCCAATGAGTGTAAACATGTTTAAATTCCAAGTTACTACTGAGCGATAAGCTCTTTCGAAAAACATCCAAGTGGTATAAAAAACAACAGGAATGGATAAAATCAATTGCACCCAATTCCAAGCACTCATATCCAATATTTTATAAAGTGGATTGTTTGGAATCATTTCCGACATCGCAATAATAAAGATGGGAAGCGTGAAGATTATTGAGAGCCAAAATTTCTTTAGTAAAAGAGCATAAGTTTTATCCTCTTCCGAATCATTATTGATTGAACTCGTTTCTTCAACCAAGGGCATTCCGCAAACCACACAATCACCAGGTTTAGAATATGTTTTTTCGCCTTCGCAGTGCATTGGGCAATAAAAAACACCGCTTTTATTACTCGCCGTTTCTTTTGTTTTTTCAGGAACTTTAGCCCCTAATTTTTCAATGCTATACGTTTTTCCTTCTTTTTCAAACGCCGATTGTAATAGCTTCAAGGCTATGTGCTGGTCCATTTCAAGTGTAGCTTCTGCTTTTTCTAAATCAACCGAAGCGCTAATAACACCGTCTATTTCGTTAAGAATTTTTTCAACATGTTGTCTGCATCCATTACAGGTCATGCCATGTATTGTATAAGTATGTTTCATGTTATTCTGTTTTTGCTGTTATAAAATCTAATTGCGCTAAAGCGATGTGGTATTGAACTTTAGAACTAATTAGTGCTATTTGATATTTTAATAATTGTTGTTGCATTCTAAGGACTTCTTCAAAATCTTTCCCTGAATTACTGTAGTCTACATAAAGCAATTCCACCATTTGCTGAGTTTTCTGCATTTGCTTGTTGTACAATGAAACTAACTGCAGCGCTTTGTCCGCTTCGAACTGGGCATTTTCATACGATGTAAGTAGTGCATTCTCCAAGTCTTGTTTTTTAAATTGCATAGCTGTTTGCAACAATTCAGATTCTGCAATGGCCGCATTGTGTTTTTTACGGAAGAGGGGCAAACTCATAGTAACCATTGGCATTATGGCGTCTTGTCCATTGTTGGCTATTTCCATATCGGTTCGTTTGCTGATGAAAGCATAATCCAAGCCAACTCCAAACTGAGGAAGTCCTTTTTTCTTAGCAAGCAATACCATCGATTCACTAGCCTGTATTTTAGAATCTATGGATCGTAACATTGGATTCGCTACCAAAACACTATCTCTTTGGTGTTTTTCTTTAAGCACTAATGCATTAAGTGTATTGCTAACAACGATTTCGGAAGTATCCGCCTTGTTGAGTAATCGGTTAAAACGGATTGAATATGGCCTTAACTGATCTTTCAATAACTGAATATCGGTTTGCTGATCCTCTATCAGAATGCCCACTCGAATAACATCCGTCATTGAAGCCTTGTTGTTGGCAAAGGCTGTGATAGCAAGTTGTTTGTCCGTTTCTAAAATATCAAGGTAAGCCTCCTTTAAAAGGATGTGTTGTTTTATTTCAAACAATGGGTAATAAGCTTTTTTGACTTTGAAATGCAATTCATTTTTGGCATTTAAAAACTCTTGGTATTTGGCTTCAGCAAGAAAAGTTGATGCATTTCCTTTAGCTTTTAATGTTCCGAACCAAGGAAACATTTGACTCAAAGATATTTTTGCTTTTTGAGCCCCCACACGAGTTTCTATAGGGCTAATAAATACGCCAAACGATAGGGTAGGATCTGGCAATGCGTTCACTTGTGAAACTCGTTTAACTGAAGCTTCAAATTCAGCATATTTCGCCTTTAAACCGGGATTATTTCCAGAAGCTTCCTTCAAATAAACATCCAAGTTTTGAGCTTTCAATGCAACAGATAGCATCAAAAAACAGCCTATTGTAAAGATTAAATATTGTTTCATAGATTCAATTTTTTAAGTTTTCTTTCCTCTCTCATACTATACAGTACAGGTACTATGAAATAGGTAATAGAAGCCACAATCATTCCGCCAAATGCAGGAATAGCCATTGGAATCATAATGTCTGCACCTCTACCGGACGAGGTAAGTACAGGTAATAGAGCAATGATGGTTGTAGCCGAAGTCATCACCGCTGGTTTTATTCGGCGTTTACCGGCAATTACTACTGCATTTCTTACTTCAGAAACTGTTGTTGTTTTATTGTTCTTGAAACTTTGGTCTAGATAAGTACCCATCAAAACACCATCGTCGGTAGCTATTCCGAATAAGGCTATAAAACCAACCCAAACAGCAACACTCAAATTGATGGTGTGAATCTGAAATAAGTCTCTCATATGAGTGCCGAAAAAAGTAAAGTCTAAAAACCAACTTTGACCATAAAGCCACAACATAATGAAAGCACCGCTGAAAGCCATCGCTATTCCTGCGAAAACCATTAACGACGTACTTATTGATTTAAATTGGAAATAGAGAATTAGAAATATGATGATCAATACTAGTGGTACAATAATGACCAATCGTTTTTCAGCCCGAATTTGATTTTCGTAACTACCTGAAAATTTATAATTGACACCAGCAGGAACGATTAATTCGCCAGCATCAATTTTGCTTTGAATGTAGGCTTGAGCATCTTCTACAACATCTACTTCAGCAAAACCATCTTTTTTATCCAGTAAAACATAGCCTACTAAAAAGGTGTTTTCACTTTTTATCATTTGCGCGCCTCGCACATATTCTATATTCACCAAATCGCCCAATGGTACTTGAACGCCTGTGGGCGTAGCGATGTAGATTTTTTTGAGAGAACTAGGGTCATCGCGCAATTCTCTCGGATATCTTACTCGTACAGGGAATCGTTCACGGCCTTCAACAGTAGACGTTATTTGCATTCCACCAATGGCCGTTTCAATGGTTTGCTGTACATCGTTTATGGTTAAACCATATCGAGCAATAGCATCTCTATCAATATTGAGATGGATGTAGGGTTTACCAACTATTCTATCAGCAAAAACAGCTTCGGATTTTACAGATGGAACTTCTTTTAGCAATGCCTCTAATTGCATACCAAAATCTTCAATGGTTTTCAAATCTGGGCCGTATACCTTTATTCCCATAGGCGCTCTCATTCCAGTCTGAAGCATTACCAATCGTGTTTCTATCGGCTGTAGCTTTGGAGCAGAAGTAACACCAGGGATTTTAACGACTTTGATGATTTCGTTCCAAATGTCATCGGGTGAATGAATGTTTTCTCTCCAATTTCTAAAGTATTTACCCGATTCTTCGGCAATGAGGTTTTCAGCTGATACACCTTGAAGCAAGGCCTCATTATTGCTTAAACTATCGCCTGAACTAGTTATAAATCGATTGTTGTCGTCAACTTTAAATCGTTCGCGGTGCCCTTTTTTACTGAGTGCATATTCAGGCTTGTAATTGATTATATTTTCATACATAGAAATAGGCGCTGGATCTAAAGCTGTTTCAGCTCGCCCCATTTTGCCTACAGCCAAATCCACTTCCGGTATGTTGGCCAAAAGCATATCCAATTGTTGCACTACTCGCTTGTTTTGCTCAATACCCGCGTGTGGCATAGACGTGGGCATCAAAAGGAAACTTCCTTCATTAAGCGATGGCATAAACTCTTTTCCTGTCGATTGCCAAATGGTGTAACCAAAGTAAATAACGGATATAGGTACAATTAAAAACACCCATTTGTACTGAAGGCAATAGCGTAGAATGGTTTCGTAGTACCGTTCGAGAAGAGAAAATGCCCCAAGAATGATTCCCACAGCCAATGCAACAAAAGTGAAGTTGGAAAGAACTGATTTCCCAGCGCCTAGTGGCATCCAATAATTAGCCAATAACCAGATGATGGAGAAAATGGATATTACAATGGTTAAGTTGCAGATGAGCCAATTCTTTTTGGAACTGTACTCTTGTATAAACCAAGCAACACCGAAAGCAATTAAGGTTAATCCACCCCAAAGAGAAATCCAAATACTAGCCGCTAAACCGATAAGTATGAGCACAATATTGAAGCCTTTTCCTTTGATGTTCTTTTTTATTTTAATGCCGAACAACCAATTGGCAATGGTTGGAAGTATGATGAGTGCAACAATCAATGCGGCTAACAACGCGAAGGTTTTAGTGAATGCCAATGGGCGAAACAATTTCCCTTCGGCCGCTTCCATAGTGAAAACAGGGACAAAACTTACAATAGTAGTAGCCACAGCGGTTACAATGGCAGAACTCACTTCAGCAGAGGCATTGTAAATGGTGTCTTTTAACTTCTGTGTTGTGGGCGATTCGTTGATGTGTTTTATGATGTTCTCCGAAAGGACTATCCCCAAATCCACCATTGTGCCTATTGCGATGGCTATACCGGATAAAGCCACAATATTGGCATCAACGTGAAAGTAACGCATTGCAATGAAGACCATCAACACGGCTATAGGCAATAGACTAGAAATTAGAATGGACGCCCTTAAATTGTGAACCATAATAATAACCACAAGAAGAGTGATTAATATTTCGAGTGATAAGGCTTCTTCTAAAGTACCGAGCGTTTCGTAAATGAGCTGTGTTCTGTCGTAAAATGGAACAATTGTCAACTGGCTTTCAATGCCATTATCTAACATCTTTTTTGGTAAACCCGATTCTAACTCTTTGATTTTTGCTTTTACATTGTTGATTACCTCTAGTGGATTGGAGCCATAACGCGCGACAACTACGCCGCCTACAACTTCAGCACCGTCTTTGTCTAATAAACCTCGTCTAGAAGCAGGTCCGAGAGTTACAATACCTATGTCTTTTATTCTAATGGGCACGTTGTCACTTACAGCTACCACAGCTTTTTCAATATCTGCAATAGATTTGATGTAACCTAACCCTCGAACGAGGTATTCGGCTTGATTAATTTCTATTGTTTTTGCACCAACATCTTTGTTGGAGTTTTTTACCGCCAACATTACCTTGGATAGTGGTATATCGTAGGCCTTTAAAGCATCAGGGTTTACATCTATTTGGTATTCTTGTACAAATCCTCCGATTGAGGCTACCTCAGACACTCCATTTACAGCATTTAATCCATATTTTAAATAAAAATCCTGAACGGTTCGTGTTTCGTGTAAATCCCATCCACCAGTTGGATTGCCTTTTTTATCTCTGCCTTCAAGAGTGTACCAAAACACTTGTCCTAATGCGGTAGCATCAGGCCCCAATGCTGGCTGCACACCTTCGGGCAATAATCCCGATTGTAGAGAATTCAGTTTCTCTAAAATTCTAGAGCGAGACCAATAAAAATCTACCGATTCGTCAAAAATGATGTAGATACTAGAAACACCAAATATGGAAGAACTTCGTATCGATTTTACATTAGGAATACCTAATAACGATGTAGTTAATGGGTAAGTGATTTGATCCTCAATATCTTGAGGAGATCTTCCCATCCATTGAGTGAAAACGATTTGCTGATTTTCTCCAATATCTGGTATCGCATCAACAGGGACTGGATCGGAAGGCAATAAACCTGTTTTCCAATCGAAAGGGGCTGTAACCAATCCCCAGGCAATAAAAAATACTATTACGAGCGCTGTTACTAACTTGTTATCAAGAAAGTAGCGTATGATTTTATTAAGCATAACATGCAATTAAAATGAACGATGAAACTCATTGAGAAATCCGTTTGAACTTCTCTGACTCATACGAGATGAATCAAAAATTGTATGCGATTTTAGATTAAGAAAACTTGATATAAGATGGCTATATCTTGCTTAATAAGTGGGGGCGAAGAAGCCGAAAAAACTTTAGCTTCTTCTTGAATGAAAAAGTAATTCTGTACAAACGAAACCACAAAAGTGGCTACAAGTTTGATGTCATCAAAAGTTAATGATACAGGTGTTGAGTTATTAAAATCATCTTCAATAGAAAAAGTGGAGAATGTGTTTTTACAGCATTTTTCCTGTTTAATAACATCAGTTTCCGGGATTTTTTCACATGTTTGTTCGTCTTGAACAGCCATGCCGCATCCCAATTCATCGTGAGTAAAACTTACTGAAGATTTAACCGCTTTCCCACCGCAATAATGCGTAGCAAAAGTAATACCCACATTGGTTGTGAGCATTAAAAGTGTTAGGAAAAGGGAGAATACTTGTTTCATTTAATTATGTAAAGCTATTGAATCTGATAGTAAGTGGCTTTTTTTTTATCAAAAATTGCGTTTTCATAGTCATGTAATTAATGATACTCTAATCTTAATTATGAAACAGATCTTGACTATCGTATGCTTTAATGAGATTTTCCACTTAAAACTTGATTCAATCTATACGGAGTACAGTAATACAAAATGCCAACAAAAATAAGATTAGAAATGCCCATGAAATGGTAAAAATCTAGGAAGTTAACAATGTCGTCACCAATGATATCGCGCCCCATAATACTGAGTACGAATATGAGTATGGCTGAGATTGTACCAACCATTTTATGTCCATTTGATAAATTTGTTTTTCGCTGAATTAAGAGCAAAAAGTAATACACGACATATGCTGCAATGGGTACAAAGTAGAGCATAGAATACTTCATTTGGTGTGGTAAAACAAGCAAACTGACTAAGAGCAAATAACTCATTTCCCACCACGCATATAGGTAGGTGTTTCTTCGGTGTGCGGCTTTGTAAAAAACAATAACAGCCACTGAAAGCAACAAAAAGATGCGCAGGAATTGAAGGATATTCTTTAAAGTATCGTAATCCATGCTAACTATTTTCCTATTCAAATTGCCTAAGGTTGGCGAGTCGCCCTCAGGAAAGGTGTAGAAAAAAGCGGGTAATACAGCGTTTAAACTGTGACAACCATTATTGTTTTCAAAAGCGTATTTTTCTCTATCTGGATTGATGGTTTCGGCCCATGTTTGGTGAAGCTCAGCATTTCTTTCCCAGCCTGAATACAAGGCAGGTACTATAAAACTGATGCCTAAGATTATAAATGTTGCTGCTATGGCTTTGAATTTTCCTTGCAGAAACCAGTAGCCAATGACAATGATAGGGATGATTTTGATGTTGATTCCCAAAGCAAGCAGTAGCCCAGCTTTAGCCCATTGACCAGAGTTGGATTTCACGATTGCTTCTAATGTCAACCAAAGTATTAGAATGGTGATTTGCCCCAAGTTGACATTGTGATTTACAAAACCAAGCGATAGAATAACAAGCACTCCAACCCATACACGGTAATTGCGTTTGTTTAAAGCAATATGGTCTTGACAATAAGCCCTAATGATGACAAATATGCGCCACAAACAGGCTATATTAATGAACAACCAAAGAGTTCGCGATAATTCCCATGGAAGTAAAGTTAATGGGGCAAGTAGTAATGTAAATAGGGGAGAATAGAGATAGAAATTGTAAGGATTGTTGGTGTAAATATTTTCACCATTGATGTACGATTCAGCAGCGAATAAATACACATTGATATCGTTGCCAACATTGCTGTCAATAGCTTTAAATACTAAGTAAACAACAAGTACTAAAAAGACCGATATGCCTATCCAGTTATAACCTTTCAATTTTGCCTTCCAATTCATGTTTATTTGCTTTGTTTAGAACTGCTCAATAAATTGATGAACAATTGGTATGCACCTTCTACTCCTGCAGGCATGTTTCTAAAAAAGGAAATGCCACTGTAATAAAAATGTCCTTTACCGTGGTGTAAATACAGTAAACTTCCTTTGCTAGGATCTTCACCTTCATCGGCCATTTGCAATAGTGGTTCGAAAGATTTGTCCCAAGATTCACCAAAATACAAACCGCGTTCTTGTACCCAATTGTCCCAAGTTGCATCGCTTATTTTATAAGGAGTATTGAAAGCAAAATGTTGTTTGTTGAGAATAGTAACAGGTTGAGTTTCTACTGTAACACGGCTACGGCCTATTTTCATAGGTAACGGAGAAAACGAAGAGTTTGGTGCGCCTAAAAAGTTGCGTGTGTTGTATTGTACAATGTAAGTTCCTCCATTGAAAACATATTGATTGAGGCGGTCTTGTATTTTACCAATGTTTTCGGAAACATTATAAATTCTTATCCCTGCAACCACAGCATCGTATCCTTTTGGATCGAAGTTGAGCAATTCTTCCTCAGCGACAACATGAACATCGAATCCTATGTTTTTTAGGTTGTCGGCGAGTAAATCTCCCGCACCAGTTAGGTAGGCTATTTTTAAATCATGTTGATGAATATCTAAAACATTCAATTCTATTTCGGCAACGGTTGTGTTAACTAAAGCAGGAATGTGATCGTATGCAATATGACGTTCGTTTTGATAATGCATTTTTCCGCTTTTATTGTTCTTCAACGCCAATACCATATTGATTTTTCCCTTTTGCGTTCCTTTAATTTTGAAAGCAATGGTGTTCATTTTATTTGGTGATAAATGAATGTTTTTTGGAGCGTCTATTTCTAAACCATTAGCCGATATCAGCAATTCGTAATCGCTATCGTTTCCACGATTGTTGATGTTTACAGTCAACTCATTCCATTCGCCTTTTCGGATGATTTTTTTGTTTTCAACTATGTTGAATGAAACTGTTGGTAATACAAGAAGTCGATTGTATTTTTCACCAAAATCTGGCGCTATTTTTTTGCTCAATAAAGGAATCGTAGTTGCGTATTCTTTTCCGTTGATCTTAAGGTAAACATTGCATTGCAATTCATGGCTTCTATTGTCAGCTATAATCCCAAGTTCTGTACTATTCAAAAACAAATCGTTTTGAATGCTTTTTAAGTGCAAAACATCGCTTTGTTTTTCTTTGAACAACTCAGAGTTGAGGCTGAACTTTATGTCGTCGCTATATCGCTCACCAGCAGAAATGAATTTTTCTCCTTTGGTCGTAGCGTATTCATAGCGAACATGCTTTACCATATTGGATGCGGCACTGTATTCAATAGATGAGCTTATTTCTTGATCTACAGTAATTACATCTTCCTTCGTAGTCCATTCGGCGTAGAAACCGGCGCTTTTTATTATAAGTTGACGAATCTCATTAAGTTTTTTATTCTTGTTTGTAAATTCTGGAAGCGCTTCAATAGCTCTTTCTATGGTTTGTAAACCCAAAATAGATTGACTCGGATTTTGGAAATTGTAGTTAAGAATGACATTGTTTAACAATGCTGAAATTCGTCCTGTGTTATCAATGGTATTCCAGTCAGAAGCAATGTTTTCCATAACATCCTTCTCAATTTTAGAACCTTTAATATGTTTAAAATACTCGCTGTAATTTCCACGTTGCAATGGGCGACCAAAACCTTGACAACGGTGTTGGCTACGCGCATCAGATGCAATTTCACCAACGTATTGACCTAAGGTTGGTAAAAATTCACCCATATCTATTTTGATATCATCTTTTACAGCGTCGGCACTGCGCCCCCAAGTGTAACTGTTCCATAATAAGCGTGTTACAGTGTGTGGATTTTGACCTGTTTTAAATGTTTCATCTGCTGCTAAATCAAAAGCTTCTTCAGCCAACATGGCAGAGGCTGTATGATGACCATGTCCGCCTTCGCCCGTTGTAGGGAATCGACAAATGATTACGTCTGGCTGAAAATGACGGATGACATAAACAACATCTTTTAGAATAGAATCTCTGTTCCAGTGCATGAAGGTTTCTTCTGGATTTTTACTGTACCCAAAGTCAACGGCACGGGTAAAGAATTGTTCGCCACCATCTTTTTTACGAGCATTTAAAAGTTCTTGAGTTCTTAGTACACCTAAATACTGACCAATGTCGGTACCAATCAAATTCTGACCTCCATCGCCACGAGTTAACGAAAGGTAGGCGGTTTCAACATGTTTGAATTTCTCCAAGTAAGCAATTACCCTACTGTTTTCATCGTCGGGATGAGCCGCTAGGTAAAGTACTTTGGATGTGTTGGCAAACTGTTGTAAATCCTGGTAGATATCCGCACTACTTGGTCGATTTGGCTGTTCAGGAGATTGAGCGAAAACAGTATTAATAGCAAATGATACTAATGCAAGAAAAAAGATACTTTGTTTCATACGAGCCCGAAAATAACCAATACTAAAGGCAAAATCCCAAATTGTATTATTAGTATTCAAAACAGACGTTAAATGTTGTATTTTTTCACTTCAA
>TARA_R110001592_G_scaffold138511_4_pt1 | contig 88000 bp, 77 predicted proteins | sample TARA_R110001592 | Tara Oceans TARA_R110001592 (sample SAMEA4398387) | marine metagenome | biome: Polar Biome; feature: [SRF] surface water layer (ENVO:00010504); material: water (ENVO:00002006), including particulate matter (ENVO:01000060) such as... | depth 5 m | reverse complement strand
TTCCGATTATCATTCTCGGTCCTCAACCGGATTGCAGAATCTAGGTAATATCTTAAATTACTTGTTTGTCATCTGAAACCCTTAAGCGATGGATGAATAGATAAACATTATCATGTAAACTTCTTCACCGTATTTTCATCCTTATATTGCAGCTAATTAGGTTTTAAGATGGTTATAAAACAAGCTAAGTTCTCTCTAATTCTACCGTTTTCTATTTTTATTTCGCTCTTTTTACCAGCATTTCTCGCTGCTTCACCGGCCCTTATACCTTCGGCTCCTCAAGTATCTGCGAGTTCATATGTTCTTATGGATGCTTCCAGTGGAAATGTTTTAATTGAAGAAGATAGCCATAAACGATTACCTCCTGCTAGCTTAACCAAAATGATGACGGCTTATATCGTTGAGCATGAAGTCGCCGAAGGTCGAATTAATTTATATGATGAAGTGCCTGTTAGTGTGAAAGCCTGGAAAACAGGTGGCTCAAAAATGTTTATCAAGGAAGGTACAAAAGTCGTTTTAGAAGAGCTTTTGAAAGGTGTCGTTATTCAGTCTGGAAATGACGCCAGTATCGCTTTAGCAGAATATGTTGCCGGTAGTGAGTTGGCTTTCTCCGATATCATGAATCAACAGGCTAAATTACTAGGAATGAAAGATACTAATTTTGAAAATGCTACAGGTTTGCCGTCTGAAAATCATTATTCTACAGCTTATGATTTGGCACTGCTGGCAAAAGCAATTATTAACAATTATCCAGAACAATATAAACTTTATGCAGAAAAATATTTTACATATAACAGTATTAGGCAACCAAATAGAAATAGACTTTTATGGAGAGATAAAAGTGTTGATGGTTTAAAAACGGGTCATACAGAAGAAGCTGGATATTGCCTGGTTGCCTCAGCTGAAAGAGATGGTATGCGCTTAATAAGTGTTGTGATGGGCACGAATAGCGAAAATGCCCGAGCCCAGGAAAGCCAGAAATTATTAAACTATGGATTTAGATACTTTGAAACACATAGCTTATATCAAGCTGGTGAATCATTGATTGAATCACCTGTCTGGTTAGGTTTGGCAAATAAAGTTCAGTTGGGCTTGTCTAAAGAGGTTATTATTACTATTCCGCGTGGCCAGAAAGATGAGTTGAAAGCGGAGTTATTAGTTGATTCAGTTGTGAAAGCGCCATTGAGTGTCGGTCAGAAAATTGGCCAGTTAGAAGTCACGCTTAAGGGTGAAGTTGTTGTGTCAGAGCCACTGCTTGCATTAGAGCCCGTTCCAGAAGCAGGCATTTTTAAGCGGCTTTGGGATACCATTAAGTTATTCTTTATTGGCTTATTTTCTTAAGGTGTAATATGGAAGACAGTATTCCTAAAATTGAATTCCCATGTGATTATCCAATTAAGGCTATCGGTGCAAATCATGTCGATCTAAAATCAATTGTTTTAGATATTGTGCGTGTTCATGCACCTGATGTAGATGATTCAGTGATTGTCTTAAATCCGAGTAGAAATGGCACCTTTGTTTCGGTGCGTTTTTCCATTTTTTCTACGGGTGAAGAGCAACTTAAATGTATTCATCAGGATCTTATTGCTTCTGAATATATCAAAATGGTTCTATAAGCTAAGTTCAATCAATACCGGAGAGTGATGTGGCTGAAATATCTTCTGAATGCCCTGCAAAAGGCCAGCATTTATGTGTAAAGATGTTTCATGGGCTTCAGCCTTATGAACATGCTTGGCGATCTATGCAGAGATTTACTGATGATCGGAACGATCAAACGGAAGATGAAATATGGGTTTTGCAGCATGAACCGGTTTTCACACAAGGTCAGGCAGGTAAAGCCGAGCATATTCTTGCTCCTGGAGATATACCGGTCGTTAATGTCGATCGAGGTGGGCAAGTCACTTATCACGGCCCGGGTCAGCTTGTTGTCTATTTAATGCTGGATATCAATCGCTTAAATATTGGGCCAAGACAATTGGTCAGCTTGATTGAAAACGCACTTATCCAGACATTAGCGAAATATGATGTTAAAGCATCAACCCGAGATGATGCGCCTGGTGTTTATGTTAATGAAGCGAAGATAGCGTCTTTGGGCTTAAGAATTAGAAAAGGCAAATCTTTCCATGGTTTAAGTTTAAATCTCGATATGGATCTTGAGCCTTTTGATAGAATTAACCCTTGTGGTGATAAAGATTTAAAAATGATTCAGCTTAAAGATTTCGAGCCTGACGTTGCTTTAGAAAGAGTGGCAGGTTGTCTGGTAAATGAAATTCAATCAGTTTTTGCTTATGACGATATCGTGATGACCTATGAAGAAACACTATGAGATCAATGTTTGATGAATAATGATGAGCTTAAATCTAATCCTTTAACTGATACTAAAAGCGATTCGACGTCTAAGAATAGGCATAGAGCCGTGCAAGGTGAAAAGTTACGCGGTGCTGAAAAAGTAGCGAGGATTCCCGTAAAAGTTATCCCTACTGAAACCATGCTCCGTAAACCAGACTGGATAAGGGTTCGGATACCTGCTACGCCAAAAATTGCTGAAATAAAAAATAAGCTACGAAATCATAAGCTGCATAGTGTTTGTGAGGAAGCTTCGTGTCCCAATCTGGGTGAGTGTTTTGGCGGTGGTACAGCCACATTTATGATCATGGGCGATATTTGTACCCGTCGTTGTCCATTTTGTGATGTAGCGCATGGCCGTCCAAATCCTTTAGAAGGTAATGAGCCGCAAGAGTTAGCGATTGCTATCGAAGATATGGCTTTAAACTATGTCGTTATTACCTCGGTAGATCGTGATGACCTAAGAGACGGTGGAGCTCAACATTTTGCTAACTGTATTGCAGAAATCAGAAAGCGCTGTGATGAGATTCAAATAGAAGTCTTAGTGCCTGATTTTAGAGGCAGAATGGACGTTGCAGTCGATATTCTTAAAGATACGCCTCCAGATGTTTTCAATCATAACCTCGAAACGGTTCCATCTTTGTATAAGAAAGTGCGTCCCGGTTCTGATTATGCATACTCACTTAAATTATTAAAAACCTACAAAGCCTTAGCGCCAAATGTACTGACTAAATCTGGTCTTATGTTAGGGATCGGTGAAACTCTTGAAGAAGTTGTGCAAGTAATGAAAGATCTTCGGGCGCATGACGTCGATATGCTGACGCTAGGGCAATACTTACAGCCAAGTAAAAGTCATCTGGCACTAGAACGTTATGTCAGCCCAGATGAGTTTGATGAATTGGCTCAAATTGCAAAGTCCCTTGGTTTTAAACGTGTTGCTAGCGGACCTTTAGTCAGATCGTCTTATCATGCAGATAAACAAGCTAAAGGAGAGGCGCTGCCGACAGCCTGAACTCATGTCAAATAAACCAACATCCAAATCAAGCAAACCAAAGAAAACGGTTTCTCCAATTAAAACCGGAAGTTTTGAAAGGCGCTTGAGTTTAACGAAAGCTGGTTTAATGGTAGGCACCAAAATGGCTGGCCATATGACAAGCTCTTTATTTTCTTCGAAAGAAAAAAGAGCTGAAAGTCGTAAAAGAGTACTATCTGAACAAACAGTCTTTCTGGTTGGTGAGTTAAGTAAGCTGAAAGGCAGTGTTGTTAAAATTGGTCAAGTCATGGCACTCTATGGAGAGCACTTTTTACCTCCGGAAGTGACAGAAGCACTACATACTCTGGAGGAGCATACACTAGCGCTAGAATGGCCAATTATTCACGAGACTTTATTGGAAGAGTTAGGTGAAGAAAAGCTTCACTCCCTTGATATTGAGCAAAAACCTATTGGAACAGCCTCTCTAGGGCAGGTCCATAAAGCTATTATTAAGGCTACGGGGGAGACTATCTGCCTTAAGGTGCAATATCCAGGCGTTGCCCAGGCGATAGACTCTGATCTGAATGGCGTGGCGCATTTATTAAAATTAGCTCGAATAGTTTCTTTCGGTCCAGCGTTTGATGACTGGTTAGAAGAAGTGCGTACTATGATGCACCGTGAAGTTAATTATATATTGGAAGCCGAAACAACAGCACATTTTTCAGATATGCTCAAAGAAGATTCTCGCTTTATCGTGCCCAAGGTCTTTTTCAATTACTCCACAAATACAGTCTTGGCGACTAGCTTCGAAGCGGGTGAAAATGTTTCAAGTGCAAAAGTGAGTCAACTTTCCCAGTCTCGAAAAAATAATTTAGCGAAAGCGGCTTTGTCTTTATTTTTAGAGGAATTATTTGTTTGGCATGAAATTCAAACTGACCCTAACTTTGGTAATTACCGCATAAGAATTTCTGAGTCTGATGAACCTGATAAAATAGTTTTACTCGATTTTGGTGCTGTACAGAAATACTCTTCCAAATTTATTAACCCCGTTTGTCAGATGATTTGTTCTTCGTTTAATGAAGATATTGAAGGTGTCATTCAGGGGGGGATCGAATTACGTTTTATGAAGAAAGACTGGCCACAATCTGTTTTAAATGAATTTGCCCGTGTTTGTATTGCGGTGCTTGAACCGCTCGCTAAAAATAAACCACTCGCAGGGCCAGAAGCATTTAATGCATCTGGAGAGTATTGTTGGAAAAAAAGCAACCTGCCAACCCGTATAGCGAGGCGTGCAGCCATGTCTGCTGTGAGTCGTTATTTTAAAGTTCCCCCAAAAGAGTTTGTTTTTCTCAATCGAAAATTAGTCGGTGTCTATACGTTTATCTCGGTGTTGGATGGTCAGTTTAATGGCGATAGTATCCTTGCACCTTACGTCGATGCTTTTTTAAAGCACAGTCAATCCTCCTATTAAAAAACAGGCATCGCAAAGCCTGATTAAATCCATTAGAATGCGCAGTTTTGAAAATCAATATATCGTCAATAAAAGCTTTGTTTATTCGCTCTTAACATATGAATGTTCATAGTTAGAGTATCATCGCTCTTTGTGACCCAATACAACGTTTTAGAGTAAGCAGGCCCTGTGAGTAATCTTAATAATATTCGTAACTTTTCTATCATTGCCCATATTGATCACGGCAAATCAACAATAGCGGATCGTTTTATTCAAGTCTGTGGTGGCCTAACGGCTCGAGAAATGTCTGCTCAAGTACTCGATTCTATGGATATAGAAAAAGAGCGTGGTATTACCATTAAAGCCCAAAGTGTCACCTTAGACTATAAGGCTAAAGATGGTGAAAGCTATCAATTAAACTTTATTGATACACCAGGTCACGTTGACTTCTCTTATGAAGTTTCAAGGTCTCTTTCAGCATGTGAGGGTGCATTGCTGGTAGTTGATGCAGGGCAGGGTGTTGAAGCTCAGTCTGTTGCCAATTGTTATATCTCTATTGAACAAGGGCTGGAAGTTCTTCCTGTCCTCAATAAGATGGATCTTCCGCAAGCAGATCCTGACCGGGTTAAAAAAGAAATAGAAGACATTATCGGCATCGATGCGAGTGGTGCTATTCCTTGTAGTGCAAAAAGCGGGATGGGTATTGAAGACGTTCTTGAAGCGATTGTTAAGGTAATTCCCCCGCCCGAAGGCGAAATAGATGCGCCACTGCAAAGCTTAATCATTGATTCCTGGTTTGATAATTATCTCGGTGTTGTTTCTTTGGTACGTGTTAAGCATGGCTCGATAAAAAAAGGCGACAAAATTTATATAAAATCTACTGCTAAGTCTCATCTGGTCGATTCAGTCGGTGTATTTACGCCAAAGAGAAAAGAGACGAGTATTCTAAAAGCAGGAGAAGTAGGTTTTATTGTCGCAGGCATAAAAGACATTCATGGTGCTCCCGTTGGTGACACCATTACCCATGCTAAAACACCTGATGTTGCCCAGCTTCCTGGATTCAAAAAAGTTCAACCCCAAGTTTATGCTGCATTATTCCCTGTTAGTTCGGATGACTATGAAAGTTTCCGTGAAGCGCTTGATAAACTCACGCTAAACGATGCGTCTTTGCAATATGAACCTGAAACATCTGAAGCCTTAGGCTTTGGGTTTAGGTGTGGCTTCTTAGGCATGCTGCATATGGAAATCGTTCAGGAAAGGCTGGAGCGTGAATATGATCTTGATCTTTTAACAACGGCTCCGACGGTAATTTATGAATTACTACTTCGAAACGGTGAAACCATTAAAGTTGATAACCCGTCTCGTTTGCCAGACCCGGGTACGGTTGATGAAATGCGAGAGCCAATTGTAGAAGCGAATATACTTGTCCCTCAAGAGCATCTAGGTAATGTTATTAGTCTTTGTGTAGAAAAACGCGGCGTTCAAAAGGATATGCAATTCTTGGGTGGTCAGGTCGCATTGAAATATGATTTGCCTATGAATGAGGTGGTACTGGATTTCTTTGATAGAATTAAATCAGTGAGCCGCGGCTTTGCATCGCTTGATTATCATTTTGTTCGTTTCCAAACCTCTAATCTTGTTAAGTTAGATGTCTTAATCAATGGTGAGAAAGTGGATGCCTTGGCGCTGATTATTCATAAAGATAACGCCAACACAAAAGGCCGTTTACTGACAGAAAAGATGAAGGAATTAATTCCTCGACAAATGTTTGATGTCGCCATTCAGGCTGCAATTGGTGGGCAAATAGTTGCACGTCAAACTGTAAAAGCCTTAAGAAAAAATGTAACGGCTAAATGTTATGGCGGTGATGTAAGTCGTAAAAAGAAATTACTGCAGAAACAAAAAGAAGGGAAGAAGCGTATGAAACAAGTGGGAAGTGTTGAAATTCCCCAGGAAGCGTTCATGGCCGTACTTAAGATAGATAACTAAAATAGATAACTAAAATAGATAACTAAATTTTAATTTGTTGATTCTGACATAAACTAATATAGAGGCCCTTATGGACTTTGATTTCCCATTAATTCTCGTCATTTTTACCTTTATTACGGGAGTTATTTATTTAATCGATGTCTTATGGCTATCGTCTAAACGTAATGCTGGAAGTGATGCTTCAGATACGCCGAGTGAAAATGAAGCGTCATGGTTAATTGAAACATCGCGATCTTTTTTTCCGGTATTAGTCATTGTTTTAGTGCTGCGCTCTTTTCTAATCGAACCCTTCCAGATTCCTTCTGGCTCAATGTTGCCTACACTTGAAGTCGGCGACTTTATTTTAGTGAATAAATTTGAATACGGACTAAGGTTACCTGTTTTGGGCACTAAAATTGTTGAGTTGGGAGATCCTCAGCGAGGCGATGTTATGGTTTTTAAATACCCGGAAGATGGTAAAACAAACTATATTAAACGGGTCGTGGGTGTGCCTGGTGACTTGATAAAATATGAGAACAAAGAACTGACCATTAATGGCGAAAAAATCTCTGAAAAGCTAATTGCGAATCTTCAGAAAAACCAATTATTTGAAGAACAGTTGGGTGATGTGAGGCATCAGATATTTAAAACATCACGCTACCCTAATTTAGGCGCTGAAGGTTTATGGCAAATCCCGGATGGTCATTATTTTATGATGGGTGATAATCGGGATAATAGTAATGACAGCCGTTTTTGGGGCTTAGTGCCTGACGAATTAATTGTTGGCAGAGCCTTTGCTATTTGGATGCATTGGCCATCTTTAGGTTCCTTACCCAGTTTTTCCCGTATTGGTGGAATAGAGTAATTAGCTTAGAAGAAGATACTGTGTGTATTTTATTTGGATTTTATTACGGAGACAATTCATGAATAATTATAAAAAACAACAGGGGGCATCAACACCCTTAGTCCTTTTGTTTATTGCTATGGCGATGATTGTATTAACCATAGCCTTCAAACTTTATCCTGCATTTTATGAGCATTGGCAAGTAAAGCAAGTGCTTGAGGGTTTTGATGAAGAAACAGGTTTAGCCGATTTAACGGTTAAAGAAATAAAGAGAAACTTCGAAAAACGTCTCTTGACCAATAATGTTCGTGATTTTAACAGCAATGAAGGTCTTACAGTGGTGAAGCAGGATGGCACTTTGTCTATCTATGTTGAATATGAGGTACGCATTCCAATTTATGAAAATATTGATGCTCTGGTTTCTTTTGAGGAATCCTTAGAAAAGCAGCTTTAATTTCGATTCGTGTTTAGGTATTTCAAGGTGTTGTGTCGCAAATGAGTAACGGTCAATTAAGTGTGTTACAGCGAAAATTAGGTTATTCATTCAAGGATGAAACATTACTTGATCTTGCTTTAACGCATCGTAGTTTTAAAAGTAATAATAACGAACGTTTAGAATATTTAGGGGATGCAATTCTAAGCTTTGTCATTGCAGAAGCCTTGTATTTTAAATTCCCTAAAGCGAAAGAAGGCCAATTAAGTCGTCTTCGATCGCTCTTGGTAAAGGGGGTCACTTTGGCTGAGTTGGGAAAAGACTTTCAGCTCGGTGATTATTTAAATCTTGGTGGTGGTGAATTAAAAAGTGGTGGTTTTAGGCGAGAATCGATTATAGCCGATGCCTTAGAGGCTATTATTGGCGCTGTTTATTTAGATAGTGATCAATCGACATGTAAAGATGTCGTTCTTGCCTGGTATGAAGAGCGTTTAAGTAATCTTTCAATTGAGCATACAGAAAAAGACCCTAAAACGCGATTACAAGAATATCTTCAATCCATAAAGAAAGACCTACCAAATTATGAAGTCTCCGAGATTATGGGTGAAGCGCATAATCAGACTTTCTTTGTTACCTGTCAGATAGAGTCTTTACATATTTCTACTAAACATAAAGGCTCAAGCAGGCGTATTGCAGAACAAAAAGCGGCTAAAGAAGCGCTAAAAATTTTAGGTGTAAAGTAATCGTACTTTACACCTCGTTTTGTACTTTACTTTTACGACGTACAGAATATTGACGTTCCAAATAGTAAAGGCATTAGATTACCTTGGAGAACGTGTGTGACTGAATTAGATCTAGACAATATCTTAAACCCAGACAAGCAAACTCGATGCGGTTATGTCGCGATAGTTGGTCGTCCGAATGTTGGCAAATCGACTCTTTTAAATCATATTCTAGGTCAGAAAATCAGTATTACTTCTCGTCGACCGCAAACTACCCGCCATCAGATTTTAGGTATAAAGACTGAAGGCGATACCCAGGTAATTTATGTTGATACACCTGGGCTGCACCTGGTTGAACACAAAGCTATTAATCGCTTTATGAATAAGGCCGCTTCTGATTCTCTAAAACACGTGGATGTCGTTATATTTGTTGTTGATCGCACTAAATGGACAGAAGAAGATGATTTGGTATTGGAAAAAGTTAGAAATGCCAAGGCGCCTGTGATTTTAGTTATTAATAAAGTTGACCAAAGTAAAGAAAAAAGCCGCTTATTGCCGCATATTGAGGTCTTGGCCGAAAAATTCAAATTCACTGAAATTATTCCGGTTTCTGCAAAGCATGGTCATAATCTGCCAGAGCTTGAAAAGATAGTTGATAAATACCTTCCCGATAGCGTTCACTTCTTTCCAGAAGATCAAATCACAGATCGTACCCAGCGTTTTTTGGCAGCTGAATTAGTCAGAGAAAAAATAATGCGACAACTCGGTGCTGAATTACCGTATTCAGTGACAGTTGAAATTGAAGAATTTAAACGCGATAAAAAAATTCTCCACATCAGTGCCTTAATTTTAGTTGAGCGCAGCGGACAGAAAAAAATTGTGATCGGTGATAGTGGAGAGCAAATCAAAATTATCGGTCGTGATGCACGTAAGGATATGGAAAAATTATTTGATAGCAAAATTATGCTTAATTTGTGGGTGAAAGTGAAAAGCGGTTGGTCGGATGATGAGAGAGCTTTAAAAAGTTTGGGTTATAGGGATGATCAGTGATCATTTGAATGAGTCAGATGAATCAAGAAGCCGTTTATATTTTAAATAGACGAGAATATAAAGAGTCTAGTTTGCTCTTGGATATTATTAGCCCAAATTATGGGCGTTTAAGTATTATTGCCAATGGCGCTCTTAAAAGTAAAAAGGGCTTATCTGCCATGCTCCAGGTATTTCAGCCATTATTAATGACCTGGACAGGGAGGTCTTCATTAAAAACCTTGGTTTCTGTTGATGCGCCATCCACTGCATTATTATTGAACGGCAGAAAGCTTTTTTCGGCCTACTATTTAAATGAACTACTGTTAAAACTTGTTCCTCAAGATCAATCATCGACAACAAGTTTTACCACTCTTTTTATTCATTACGCAAAATCTCTTCAGGATTTAACGACCACTCATGATATTGAAATACCCTTAAGAGAATTTGAATATCATTTATTGTCTGATTTAGGTTTGCTCCCTGACTTGTCATATGATGTTGATGGGCATTTAATCGTAGCCGATAAGTGGTATCAACTTATTCCGAATATGGGCTTTAAAGTGATTGATCAAACTAAGGTAAATACTTCGGCTTGCTTTCTTGGCATTTATCTAATTAAATTTTCTGATTTCTCGGCTGAGATGTACACAGATAAAGAGTATATGCTACAAATTAAGCGTTTAATGAGAAGCTTAATTCATGATCTTTTAGGTGGACAAGAACTTAAAAGTCGGGCTCTGTTTCAATCTTATCAACCCTTTAGGAGTTCAAAATGAGTCGTGTTTTATTAGGCGTCAATGTCGATCATGTTGCTACATTAAGGCAAGCTCGTGGTACGAGATATCCTGACCCTGTGCAAGCTGCATTATTAGCAGAAGAAGCCGGAGCGGATGGTATTACTATTCATCCTAGAGAAGATCAGCGTCATATACAGGAAAGAGATGTTTTAATATTAAAAGAAACATTACAAACACGAATGAATTTAGAAATGGCAGTGACCGAGCGAATGTTAAATTTAGCGGATATAGTCAGACCGCCTCATTGTTGTCTCGTGCCGGAAAAAAGGGAAGAGTTAACCACAGAGGGTGGCTTGGATGTTATTTCTCAAGAGCCAAAAATTAAAGATGCCTGTACGCGGCTTGCAGAGTATGGCTCTGAAGCTTCCTTGTTTATCGATGCAGAAAAAAGTCAAATTGAAGCGGCCGTTCGATGCGGTGCGCCTGCCATAGAAATTCATACCGGTCACTATGCAGATTGTTTAGATCCCATGTCTCAGCGTAAAGAACTCGAAAAAATAATTGAGGGTGTTCGGTTTGCCCGCTCAATGGGTCTAATAGTTAATGCAGGTCATGGGCTGCATTATCATAATACCCATGCAATTGCTGCAATAGTAGGTATCAACGAGCTTAATATTGGTCATTCAATTATCGCAAGAGCTATTTTTACAGGCTTAAAAGAAGCAGTGACTGAAATGAGGCTGATCATAGAGAAAGCGTCATGACCATGTTAAGTGCGGCTATTTTGTCATGATTAAAGGTATTGGTACCGATCTGGTTTCCGTTAAACGTATTGAAAAGGTATTAGAAAAGCAGGGTGAACGCTTTGCTAAAAGAATTTTAGGGCCAGATGAGTATAAGGATTATTTAGCTCACGCAAGGCCTGCAAATTTCCTTGCAAAGCGATTTGCAAGCAAAGAGGCAACCGTTAAAGCGCTTGGTACCGGTTTTTCTAATGGAATAACTTGGAAGGATGTTCAGTTGGATCATCTGTCTACAGGTCAACCCACAGTGGTTTTATCGAATGCTGCACTTGAGCTTTATAAATCAAAAGGCTGTCAGCAGATATTGCTTAGTTTGAGTGATGAAGAGTCCTTAGTATCCGCATTTGTTGTTATAGAATAATGAATCCAGCTATTTCTTTAAGGTCATCATTTAAGTATTACCTAGATTCTCGAATCCCAATGGATTGAAGAATCTAGGTAATAGGGTCGCTGCTTAAAAGGCTAGTTTCAAACCTAAAAATGCCCCACTCTCGAAAGTATGATTTCTATTTAAGTCTTCAACACCAACGTTGATATATCGATAGCCTAAGGAAATGTCAGCGCTTTCGATAATCCGATAATTAACTTGTAATCTAAAGCGACGAAACTCATCAGCATCGCCAAAGGCTAATACATCAGGCGCATAATGTAAGGCTGTTTCTACAGATAAGCCTGGCGATTCAGGGATGTTAACACGCACGGATCCACCAATGCCGACAGCAGAACCCTTAAAATCACCTTCTTTAAATAAGTTTGATGAGAAACCAATGCCTACAGTCGTCGGTAGGTTTGCAATCGCTGTTTGGCCTTTGGTATGAAGATCAATATTCATAATATTGATTGCTTCAGATTCATCTTTATAAAAGTAGCCTAAACCAAATTGTGCATTTGAATCTTCTTTAGAAAAAGAAAAGTTACCATGAATTGCGTCATCACTGATCCTCATATCAAACTCATTGGCTGATACTGAAGAAACCATAAGGCTTGAACTGCTTAATATGGTAGCGATTAAAAAATTAGTGTGAGTCTTAAACATGCTGCTAATTTATCCTTATTAATTTAAAAAGTTGTTTGTAAGCTTGTTTGGAATACCACATCTGAAACACTTCTGGGTCTTATATCTTCCATTATGACAAACTCAAAATTAGTTTTAGAAGATATTTTATGCATAGTTGAGAGGCTGATTTGCACTGGATACCAGCCTAATTCGCGTATGTCGGTATTGTATAAAGGCGATTGAGCATCCAATTGGCATTTTAGCTGCCAAGAATTGATCGGAGAATAAGCCAGTCCGGTTCTAAATGTAAAAATAAACGGTTTTTGGTTTAATTTTTTTAAGGCGCTAACTTCTCCGATATACGATACACCTGATCCATACCAAAAAGCTAAATTTATCTGTGAAAGGCTGGATCTATTTTTAAACCAATCTGGGTTAATTTGGGCAATACTTAGCCCAAAATCAAACTTGTCACTGCCTGTTTGTTTGTCATAATCGCCAGTAGGAAATTTTGTCATGAATGACCATCTTACGGAAGGTGTATTCTGCGGAGTTAATTGTCCTGTAATACTTAGATCACCCCAAGCAGAATGTTCATTATTAATATCTAAAAGCGTTTCACCATCTTTTATGAGTATCCAGCGAAAATCATTTTCATTGTTCGCTCGCCGCCCGTTTTGAGGTAGTTGTAAAATATCATGGAACTTATAAATTAAATTGTCAGACCTTCCACCTGAGTGTTTTATCCATGGAATGCTAGCAGACACTATAAAATTTTGAGTTAACTGATAACTCAATGTGTTTCGTATAGCCCAGCTTTCTCCATCGATATAAAATTGATCACCATTTTTATTGCTTGAACTTATATAATTACTTAGTTCGAATTGCGTGTTTAAGCTTGTTGAGTCTTGCTCTTGGTTTTCAATAATATCCGGTCGTGAAAAGTTGAATAAATTCAAAACTGGACCGTTATTAAAGACACTGATGCTCTTTGTTTGAAAGAACTCAGCAGAATTTGATTCATTTACTAGAAATAAAAATAGGAATAAAAATGTAGAAATGATGGCTTGCTTATAAAACATATGTTTCTTTTTTATAATCCTTGATAGATGTCGACATATTATCATGTGCAGAGAAAGAGTTATTAAAAATTTTATGTTTCAATACTTTTGTTCTGAAGCAATATATTCTGAGCAGTTAATTAAATTTGTATTAATAACAAAAAAAGAGGTATGCATTGTCTAGTCAAGAAATATTCCACACGTTAAGTCGCTTACCCTTATTAACGAAGGTGTGTTTTTTTAGCTTTGGCTTTACGTTTTTTTTAGCAGCAGTAACCGTTAGTTATCAAACTTACTCGAGCCTTCTGGATTATCGACATTCTATTGAACACTGCATTCACCTTAATGTTGATTCTAAAATTGATTTTATTAGTGAGAAGGTATGGAGGCATGATATAGGCGGATTAAATGAGGTTTTTAGCTCTCTTGATCGTTCTTGTCTGGTTTCCTCAAGCGTTGAAAGCAATGAAGTAGAAGGTTCGCTTTATTTCTCTTTGATTACAAATCAAGACCAGGAAATTAACTATGGCACTTTACCAGTCTCTGAACATATTTTAACAATATCTTTCCCGCTAAGTTATTGGAAAAAAAATGAAGTACAAAACGCTGCAGCTTATTGGCTTGGTGAGCTAGAAGTTACAATTGATTATCAGGATGGATATCAAGAGATTGTTAATGAAGGTCTTTCTCAGATATTTCGGTATTTTATGGTGAGTTTTGCAGGGGCCCTACTCGGTTTTTTATTGGGCTATAAAATGGTTATAAAGCGTATTCGACACTTTATAATGAAGTTAAAGTCAGAGACCAGCTATAACGAGCTAAAAGAATATATCGATCAAGATAGAACAGAATTATCGGCACTTTGGTTATCTGTGCTTAATTTTAAAGAGGGCTTGGATAGTAAAAAACTTAAAACAGATATTGAATATAAACAATCAATACAGGCTTTAACCAGAGTCCAGAGAGAGAGTGAGTTAAAAAGCCTGTTTCTGGCAAAAATGAGTCATGAACTTCGTACCCCAATGAATGGTTTACTGGGCTTTTCTACTTTATTACTCGAGTCTAAATTAGAAAATGAACAAAGAGAGTATGCACAAACCATTCAGGCATCCTTAGAATCATTATTATATGTGATTAACGATGTGTTGGATTTATCTAGAATTGAATCTGGTGATCTTAATATTACGCCTATCCCGTTTAGTCTAAGAAGTGTGGTATCCGGTGTCACAGCACTTCTGAAAAATAGAGCTGAGGCTAAAGGTTTAGAGTTCGAGACAAGAATTGGTTCTGAGGTTCCAGATACTTTAAGAGGAGATCCGGTCAGAATCAGACAAGTGATAATGAACCTTGCTGAAAATGCAATTCGGCATACCGATAAAGGTTATGTCCTGATTAATGTCATGTCATTAAAAAATAGTTCTTCACTTGATAGTGAAAATGTCAATATTAGATTAGCTTTAGAAGATAGTGGTTTGTCATTACAAAAAAGAATGTCTAAAGAAGAGCCAGAACTTGATGTTGGCTTTTCATCTGAATTTCGAGGAAAAAGAAGCTTGGGCTTGGATATTTGTTTTCAGCTTGTAGAGCTGATGGGAAGCCATTTATGTAACGAGTCACGAGAAAATGGCGGCTCCAGTTATTGGTTTGATTTATCTTTACCTGAAATTTCACAAGATGTATCAAACCAGTTGATTGATTTGAGTGCTTTGAAAAAAATACGAGTGCTCGTTATTGACTCCTACGAATTAAGTAGAAAGATAACCCTTGAGCTATTAGAAGAGTGGGGGGTGTGTTTTGAAGCGGTATCTAATGCCAGTGAAGCTCTAAAGTTAATTCAAAACTATCCCAGGGCGGATGAGTCAGCTTTTAATATGATTCTCTGTGATGATTTATTACAAGACTTATCTGGAATAGAAGCTTGCCAGCGCTTAAGAAAGGTTATTCCCTTAAGCATTCCTATTGTTATCTTGTGCTCCAATCCTCAACTGGGTGATGCTGAAGGTTTTTTCTTGTCAGGCGCAAATGGTTTTTTAAGTAAGCAGTTTAGAGATCCTTTTTTAAAGTCAGTCATGTGCCAGTCTTATGCAGAAAGATTTATTCGAGGCCAAGATAAAAGGCTGATTACACGTTATACGGTGAATGATGCTGAGATTAATAATAAGGAGTTACCTGTTTCCGATAGCTTAGTAAAAGTGCTAATAGTAGAGTCGAACATTATAAATCAACAGTTAATTGTGAATATGCTTGAGAGGAATAACTGCACAGTTGATCTTGCTTCTAATGGCTTTGAAGCCATTGAGCTATTTAAAAGCAATCAATATTCATTGATATTTATGGATTGTGTGATGCCTGATATGGATGGCTTTGAAACGACGTTAATATTAAGAGAAATTGAAAAATCTCATTCAGGAAGAGTACGTACTCCGATTATTGCAATGACGACTAACGACATAGATGATGAGGCTGATAGGTGCTTTCAGCTAGGTATGGATGAATTAATGACCAAACCTTTAAAAATAGCAAAATTGGAAATGGTTTTAGGTCGTTATATCCATTAAACTTTCGAACATCAAAATTTAGGTTTTAAACTATGAGAGCTTATATTCGTCATCCAGCTGATGTACCCATTGAATTTTCACCAGTTACTGATGTAAAAGCTGTTAAATCAATTACTCAGGACATCAGTCTTGGCGGTTTGAGCTTTAGTTCCAAGGTTAAATTGCCTGTTGGTGCAATCGTGAAAGTCAAAATACCGATCGTTGAGCCAGCATTTGAGGCAGAAGCAAAAGTAATCTGGTGCCTGTCTCGCCCAGATAGATATGAGGCGGGTATCGAATTCACTTCAGAACAAGATGCTTTTACTGCCCGTATGGTAGAGCAGGTATGTCATATTGAGCATTATAGAATGTGGGTTAAAGAGGTTGAGGGTCGAGATTTAGATGGAGAGCATGCCGCAGAAGAATGGATAGGCAAGTTTGCACATGATTTCCCAAACATCACATAATGATAAAAGCTATTAGCTATTTGTGATATCAACAAAAATAGTTAATTTTTGCCCAGGTTTTAAATATTTTTTCTTATCTAGTTTGTTCCAGGTCACTAAGTCATTTATTGAAACATTAAATTTCCCTGCAATTCGGGCAAGTGAATCGCCTTTTCGAACGTAATAACCCACTTTCTGGATCATTTCTCGCTTTTTATAGATAGAGTTAATTGTTGGTCTGATTGATTGAGGTGATATGTTCTTAGACCAAATTACAAGCTGCTGTCCAGGCTTAATTGGGTCTTTTGGAGCCATGCCATTCCAACGAGCAAGCTCTCTTACGCTGACTTTATATTCGCGCGAAAGGTCCCACATTGTATCGCCAGACTTAACCTTGTAATTTAACTTGTCCGTGCCTTTTTTTGACTGAATTTGTGCTTGTTTTTTGCTGAGACGATTTTCTTGGCTTAGATCATAATAGTTTGACCCCTGCGATGCAGTCGGAATGAGTAGTTTTTGCTTGCTTCTGATCATGTTTGATTTTAAATGATTTATTTCTTTAATGAGCATAGGTGTCGTGTTGAATTTCTTGGCTATTCTTATTAATGAATCACCAGGCACAACAGTGTAACGCTGCCAATTAATCCGCTTTTCGGGGGGTAAGGATTTTAAGTTCTCTTTAAAAATGGCTGCTTTTTCACTAGGAACCAATAAATGATGCGGTCCAAGTGGGGAGCTTGCCCACTGATTAAAACCTGGATTCAGTTGATATACTTCACTTATATCAATTTCTGCTAGGATTGCGGCTTGAGCTAAATCTATTTGTGCACCAATATTTACTTTATCGAAATAGGGTGTATCCGAAATATAAGGAAATTCAATGTCGTATTTTTTGGGATTCGATACTATTTGAGCTAAAGCGATTAATTTAGGGACATATGCTCTGGTTTCTCTAGGTAAATCCAAAGACCAGAAATCGGTACTCTTGTTTTTGGCCTGGTTTCTTTTTATGGCACTTCTAACCCTGCCAGAACCCGAATTGTATGCAGCTAAAGCATGTAACCAGTTGCCATCAAAAATTCTATTTAAGTAGCTTAGATAATTCAAAGCAGCTTCGGTTGACGCAAGCACATCACGGCGGCCATCATGCCACCAGTCTTGCTCTAAACCGTACATTTTCCCTGTGCCAGGTATGAATTGCCAAAGACCAGACGCTCTTCCATGGCTGTATGCAAAGGGGTTGTACGCGCTTTCAACGAAGGGTAAGAGCGCTAACTCCATGGGTAGTTGTCGGCGTTCGACTTCATTGACTACATGGTGCAGATAGCGTGAAGATCGATTAAACGTTCTTGTTAAATAATCAGGGTTTCTTACATACCAGGATAATTGCGAATCAATTCGTTTATTGTCGAGTTTCAGGTCTAATTGAAAGTTATTTCTTATTCTATCTAATAAGCTTGGCTCATTAAGCGCTTTATTGTTAGTTCTTAGAGAGAGTAATTCTTCGTTAATCAGGCTTTCAAGTTTGTCATCTGGTGTGAAGAAACCATAATTTGAATAGTCGCTGTTATCTTGTGTGAGATCTGATAATTCGTTTTCAATCGGGTCGAAGGGAAAGTCTAGAACTTCAATTATTCCAGCTTGCTTTAATGCTTCGATTTCGTTTTGAGAGTTTGAAACGATTTCGATATTGTCTAGATCAGCTGATATCGTTTGAAATAATAAAGGGGGATGAGTGTTATTTTCAGGTAATTTTTCTGGTTTAATATTTGTTAAATCTTCTTCAACATTTAGTGATGAGTTTTCTATATTTAGTGATGAACTTTCTATAGTTGAAGGTGTTTGAGGTTTTTCTTGATGTCCACTATCTAATACGACCTCTGAATTAGTTTCTTTGGAAGGTGACGTTGATGTTTTGAATATTTTTAATTGACTACAAGCAGTCAAGAATAAAAAGCAAATACAGATACTTAAAAGGCGCATAATTCCGATGAGTGGTAGTTTGTCATTAAGTGTTGGCAAGTCTATAGGCTTGTATCCAAACTTCAATGAATTTTAGCTCTATTAAGATAACGTAATTATTGATCATAGGCATAATGAGTTTTTAGGGAAGCCAGGCTTTGGGCTAAAAAGCGTCTTTCGCTTTTCTGACAGCCCGAAATACCTCAAGATTGTTATGGTTTTTAACCAAACCTTGTTTCTCAAGAGAGCTATAAATCTCGCTATCACTAGACCGTAGAAAAGGGTTGATTTCCAGTTCTGTTGATAAAATGGTAGGGATTGTGGGTAAGCCCTTGTGTCTTTTTTCCTGGCACTCTTCGATATAATATGTAAGCGAATTATTTGTCGGCATCAAGGTTTTAGCAAATGCCAGATTGTTCAAAGTGTATTCATGCGCACAATATATAAGGGTGTTTTTAGGTAAGGATGTTAATTTGTTAAGAGAGTTGAGCATTTGTTCGGCAGTACCTTCAAATAAACGTCCACATCCGGCAGAGAAAAGGGTATCACCACAAAATAAACTAGCTTGACGTGTTTGATTACCTTTGTTATCAAGATAAGGTATTTCCGTGAAAAAAGCGATATGATCGAGTGTATGGCCGGGAACTTCAATTGTTTTGAAAGCTAAATTTAATATATTGAAAGTTTGGCCGCCACTTAATGGATGATCCAGGAAATCAAAACCGGCACTCTCATATCCAAAAATTTCAGGTGAGTATTTTTCTTTTAATGGTTTTACTCCGCCAATATGATCAGGGTGATGATGGGTAATTAGTATGGCTTGTAGTTTTAAGTTATTCTCGGTTAGGAAATCATCTACTGATTTTGCACACCCAGGATCAACAATAATGGCGTTTTTATTTTCATCAAATAGACACCAGATATAATTGTCTGAAAATGCAGTTATCCCTTTAATTTGGATCATGGGTGGCCTTTGAAATTAATAGTGTTTACTTTAGATATCTTTGCACGAATGCTTAGCTCGTAAGCTAGCGGAAAGACACCGTATATATTTATTATTGCAGTTTGCCTTATAAAAATGAGTTCTACAAATGCAAAAATTATCTAAGAAAGTGGCTTTAAGTTCAAATAATCAGTCAGATCTTGAATTGTGGTTTCAAACCGCATTAGGGCGTAATTTACTTGCAAATCAACGTGAACTTATCGGGTCTACCATTCAAAATTATTTTGGTGTATTTCAAACCGAGATTGGTGTTTCTCATCGTGTTCCCGTTGGTAATTCAAGTAATATTGCCCACAAGTATTTTGTGATTCCAGAGTGGTCGGTTGATTTACCAACTAATGTTTTAGTATCAGAGTCTGATGAGCTTAGCCTTGATACAGACAGTGTCGACTTGGTCATACTTCATCATTCTTTGGATTTTGCCAAAGATCCTCATCAGACCTTAAGAGAGGCAAGTAGAGTATTAAAGTCTACAGGGCATCTCGTTATTGTTGGTTTCAATCCTACAAGTGTTTGGGGGCTAAGAAAGCTTTTTAATCGACGTAAACTGGCGCCATGGAATAATCGATTTATCAGCGGAAACAGATTAGCAGATTGGTTAAATTTACTGCATTTTCAGGTAAGTGGGGTCGAATACCATTATTACGGCCTTCCGTTTAATAGATTAAGCTTACTTAAGCATTTTTTATGGCTGGATAATATTCTGAATCCTAAAGTACCTTTAGGCGCCTATTATATATTGAGTGCCCAGAAGCAAACCTTTTCACGAATTCAAAATAAACAGCGTTGGAAGCAGCCTGCTAAAGCCGTTGGTTTAAGCTTATCCAGCTCAAGAAATAGTTATAATACTTCTCAAAACTCTCATGTTAAGAAAAATCCAAACGATTAAAAAGTAGCTTATTCATTTGTGTTATTGGAGCAATTAGTGCGTCAAATTATTTTAGATACAGAAACAACGGGTATAAACCCACAGCTAGGTCATCGAATTATAGAGATTGGCTGTGTTGAAATGATTGATAGAAAACTAACTGGAAAACATTTTCATGTTTATATCAATCCCCAAAGAATAGTAGAGGATGAAGCCATTACGATTCATGGAATAACCAATGAATTTCTGGCGGATAAACCTGTATTTCAAGCTATAGCAGAAGAGTTTTATCAATATATTAAAGGTGCCGAGTTAGTCATTCATAATGCACCCTTCGACGTTGGCTTTATCAATAATGAATTCTCCTTATTAAAACCCAAAATACCGCCTGTTGAAGCTTACTGTGAAATTCTGGACACCTTAGGGATAGCCAGGAAAAAGCACCCAGGTCAAAAAAATAGCTTGGATGCCTTATGTAAACGTTATGGTATCAATAATTCACACCGTGAGTTACATGGCGCCTTGCTTGATGCAGAAATTCTTGCGGATGTTTATCTGCTTTTGAGTGGTGGTCAAACCATACTTTCTTTGGATAAAGATGGTGGTGACGATGATGCTAACGAATCCAGTTTAAGGCGTATTTCACCCGATAGAAATCCCTTAAAGATAGTTTTACCCAATAATGATGAACTAAGCGAACATTCGAAATATTTAGAGGCCATGAAAAAAGGAACGGATGAAGTCATTTGGCATAAATTTTCTTAAATATGATTACGAAAACATACAGTCGGAAACTTGTGATGATAGAAAAATGTGTTATAAATTAACTAACAAAGAAATTTAGTTAATATTAATTTGAGCATTTTTTGTCCGTTATTTGGTTGATATAAAGCAAAGCGATCATAAATTGCTGCTTAAAGATAACTTTAGAATTATGTTGTTAAAAAACATAAAACACGTTTTTATTAATTCGAACCGGATGCAATAACCTACATGGCCCTTTCTTCGACAAGTTTAAGTTCGATCGAGCTCGTAAAGCCGGAAATCGAAAATACTATCCTTCAAGCTGAAAAAAGCCTGGAGCGTTTTCAGGAAAATCGAGATAGTGGAGAAGATTTACAAAATTGTATTGATTATCTCAATCAATTGCGCGGTATTTTTGTGCTTGTCGAAGTGCAGGGTTGTATCCTTCTTTGTCAGGAATCTGTTAATTTAGCAAATGAAGTACCTGTTGGAGCAAGCGATGATAAAAATGGCTTACTCACTAATTTAAGCAATGCTATTTTTATACTCAGACGTTACACAGAATATTTTTGCCAATATAAAACAGACCATCCAGAGTTATTACTTCCGATTATTAATGAGCTTCGGGTTGCACGGAAATCTAAACCTTATCCTGATTCACACTTCTTCGATTTAACGCCGAATCAATATTTTGATTCAACAAAATTGCTGGATTCAGCTGATCAGAAAAAATTAGAAGATTTTGAACATCATGCAAAACGCTTTCGTCATATGTATCAAGTCGGTTTACTTGATCTTCTGCGTGAAAAAAATACAGATATAAGTCTACGCTTAATTAATCGTGCTTCCCGCGGATGCGTTCGTTTATGTTATGGCGAAGCAATGGCTGAATTTTGGGCCTTAGTATCCATACTCACAGAAGTTTGCTTGAGTGAAGCATTAACGATAAATGACCCACGAAAGCGTTTATTTATGAAGGTTGAAAAATACCTTCGTGAAATGGCTTTGGAGGGTAAAGCTGTCATATCAAAATCTGCACCAGACTCGATTCGTAAAGAGTTACTTTATCTTGTTGCCTTAAGTGGTTCCAAATCAGATAGGGTGCACGCTCTCTTGGCTGGTTTTAATATTACTGAGTTTGACTTTACCGAGTTAGATCTACAGAAAGAAAGTCGGCGCTTATTTGGTCCAGGCGCTGATGTTTTAAAATCTCTTTCCAATGCACTTCAAGAAGAGCTGGTTCAGTTAAAAGATAAGCTGGATATTTTAGAGCGTCATGGCGACCCTCAAGTAGATGATATCAGTTTCATAGCGTCTGTTTTTGAGCGCTTAAGTAGTACGCTTTCTATGTTAGATCTACCTAAAATAAGTGTCGTGTGTGATCAGCAGGTTAAACGCGTTTCTCAATGGCTTGCTCAAGAAAAAGACGTTACTGAAACGGAGTTAATGCAGGTTGCAGATATAGTATTAAATATTGAGCAGGCGATAAAGTGCTTTGAAGAAACAGGTATTCAGGCTGATATTGATACTAACCAGTATGTCGAAGGTGAACAAGGGCCATTCTTGATAGAAGCAATTTTAGTTGTTATTGAAGAGTCAAAATCCGGACTTTCTTTGGTTAAGCGAGCCATTAGCTCTTATGTCGATTCAGAAGGCGATAAATTACATCTGGCTAACGTATTGCAAGTTTTGGTAGGTATTCAAGGCGCTATGCTTATGATTGGCCAAAAACGTGCGGCAGAGTTGTTAGGGTCTTGTGTGAAATGTATTAAAGCGGAGCTTTTTGAGAGTGAGTCGCTGCCCGGAACCAAGTTCTTAGAGACCTTAGCTGATGCGCTTACTTCATTAGAATATTTTATTGAGAGTATGACTGTAAAAGGTACAGTTAACGACGCCTTATTAAACTTAACTGAAGAATCTCTCTTATCTATTGGCTACCATAGTTAAGTTATTTCTATGATTGAGTGGCTTGTTACTTGCTTATATACAGTAAGTACTCTGCTGCTCTTATTAAGTGTCTGGTTTCTATTCTCTATTTTCAAAATTTCCTGGTGGTTTCCATTTAAAGTTTTGAAGCTGCTTATTGCTTTATTGCTCAGTATTATACTTTTTATTTCTGCCGATCAATTGTCTGGTTTTTTTATTTCAAGTACCGGAACAAAAGTGGCTGAAATAAATATTCGTTATTTAGAGGATCAAAAATATTTAGTCATTTTAACAAAGCCTGAATCCCCAATTAGTCAATTTAGCTATGAGATAAATGGTGATGAATGGCTGTTGGATTTACGTTTAATTTCTTGGCATAGAATCTTGGCAAGTTTTGGCATAGACACGCTTTTCAGGCTTGAAAGAATAGGTGGGCGTTATCAATCACTTGAAAATGAACTAAGTGCCAAACGCTCAATTTACTCATTAAATAGTGATAAAGTTTCAGATGATTTATTGTCTTTTGTAGCAAAACTATATGATGGCAATCTCTTTAGAGCATACTATGGTTCTGTTTTATACGGACCAATGTCCGACCAAGCAAGCTTTGGTGTTTTTCTGACGGAATCTGGTGCTGAAGTGTTGCCTTTAAATGAAATAGCTAAAAAAGCACTAAATGGCTGGTGATTTAAATAACTTTATCAATATTTGTCTTTTATTTGACTGAAGCCATTAATAAACTCAATGACTCGTCTTTCAGAGTAGTAGGTTGAAGACGGCTTTTCAGGCATAAAGCCTACATGTCCGCCATACTTTGGCATCTCAAGCGTAATGTAGTTGTTTTTAGATGCCTGCTCTATAGGGTAGCATTCGTCCGGCAAAAAAGGATCATCGAGCGCGCTTAAAATTAGACTGGGAACCTTTATTTTATCTAGATAAAATAAACTGCTGCTTGTTTCCCAATATTCTTCTGCGCTTTTAAAGCCATTCAGTGGTGCTGTATATCTTCCATCAAAGTCTTTAAAGTTTTTTAATTTTTGAAAATCATTGGTATTGATAATTTCAGGGAAGAGTTGTTCTTTCTCTTTAAGTTTTTGCTTAAAACTATTCAAGAAATTTTTCATATAAACTTTATGGCTTAATTGTGCTAAATGTGCGGAGCTGCTTTTTAGATCACAAGGAACAGAAAGTGCCGCAGCAGCAATAACTCGCTCTGATATGTGCTCATGATTCCTTCCTAAATGCAGCAATGTTTTATTGCCACCAATGCTAAAACCAATCAGAGCGATTTCTTCGTATTGATGCTTTAAAGCGTGTTCAATAATCAAGGCAAAGTCTTCAGTTTTACCGCTATGATAAGAATGAGCATGTTTATTAGGCGTTCCACTACAGCCTCTATAATTCCAGGCTAGAGCGTCCCAGTTATGTTCTGATGCATAGTCTGCCATTCCGACTATATAGGGCCGACGGCTATTGCCTTCTAAGCCGTGACTAAGGATGACAATGCGTTTATTGCCTTGCTTAAGCCAATCAAGATCTAAAAAATCATTATCGGGTGTAGTTATCCTCTCGCGTTCAAATTCAATTGAGCGAGTTTTCCTAAACAGAGATGGGTATATGCTCTGTATATGTCCATTTCGTAAAATAAAAGGCGGAAGATAAGTCACTGTATTCTCGTATTATGTTGTATGGTTTCTAATTTAAAACATAAATACAATGACTGAAAGTACTTTATAGAAGATGGTTGATAAAGAAACTCAGAATGATGCTGCTTATTGTCGTTGCTAAAAAAATATCAATGAAGGTATAAGGTTTACTTTTTGGTTTCATGATCTACTCTCTTCAAAGGTATGACTATTTGAAAAGAGCTGAACTTGGGTCAGGCACTTAGTTATATAGTCAAGTTATATAGTCAAGTTGTGGTTATATATTGTTTAAGTGATGAATTGTTTAAGTGATGAATTGTTACCCTTCATCTGGCCACTATTTTATCGCAAGTTCACCTCTTTGTTACCTCTGCAATATAAAACATTGTAAAATGTGAGTTTGTGTAACTTCATATGTTCAGATGAAAGCTAGACTAAAAAATTCATCACTATCAAAAATTATTTATGAGAGTATTTAATGTATTGGGATAGAGACCGGCTTTTAATGGATTTAAATAAATTTTCCTTTAGAGCAAAACCTGCTGTTAAGGGAGAAATAATTCAATATTATGATTTTTATGATATGAATTTCTATCAACAATTTGACGGTTTGGAGCAGCGTGTAGGGTGGATTGAAACAGGTGAGTTTCGATTAGTGATGCAAAGCTTTAAACCTGAAAATGCAAAAGCAACGGTTTTCATTTTTCATGGCTACTTTGATCATGCTGGCATTTACCATCATTTAATACATTTTTTGCTTAAGCATGACTTTGCAGTGGTGATATATGATATGCCTGGGCATGGCTTGTCTAGTGGCAAACCAACTGCGATTACTACTTTTCAACAATATCAAGAAGCAATGAATGCATGTCTGGATGTGTGTAAAAATAATCTGCCCTTGCCCTATCATTGTGTAGGTCAAAGTACCGGTGGTGCAGTTATTATTGATAGACTTAAAAATGGTGAACCCTCTGAGCTGGTATTTGATAAAGTCGTGTTATTTTCACCTTTAGTGCGTCCTAAAGGCTGGAAATCTATAGTTCGTATGCATTCAGCATTAAAGCCCTTCGTCAAAGTCTGGTTTAGAAAGTTTTCAAAGAACTCGGAAGATGTTTCTTTTTTAAGTTTCCTGAAAGATCGTGATCCTCTGCAATCTAAATGGCTTTCTGTTGATTGGATTAGTGCCTTAATAGACTGGATTCCTACCATTGAGAAGGGTGAGTGTATCAATAGAAAAATTTTAATCGTTCAAGGTACTGGCGACAATACGGTTGATTGGAGGCACAATATAGACGTACTTAAGCGCTTGTTCAGTGAAGTAAAGATTTCATATGTTGACGGTGCGCAGCATCATTTAGTAAATGAATCATTAGTAAAAAGAGAGTCTGTTTTTAAAGAGATGCTAAGTGAAATAGAAGGTTTTTGATTTCTTATGTGCTATTAAACGCAAAAAGCCAATGAATAAGTTCATTGGCTTTTTGTATATTCTAACTAAACTTTAGAAAAGAACTCGACATTTAATTGTGCCGGTCACTTTATTGATCTTTTCTTTCGCTAAGGCGCTACATTCTTTATTCACATCAACAACAACATAACCGACATCTTCATTGGTTTGTAGGTATTGACCAAGAATGTTGATATTGTTTTCAGATAACACTTTGTTGATTTCTGACATGACGCCAGGAATATTTTCGTGGATATGTAGAATGCGATGATTGTTTGGATGAGTAGGCAAGGCTACTTCAGGGAAGTTAACTGAAGTGATTGAAGTGCCTGTGTCGCTATAGGTTGCCAATTTTTCACCTACTTCGAAGCCGATATTTGCCTGAGCTTCTATAGTGCTCCCGCCGACATGAGGCGTCAAGATGACATTATCAAATTCTCGTAATGGCGAAATAAACTCTTCATCATTAGATTTTGGTTCAACAGGGAATACATCCACTGCAGCCCCTAAAAGCTTTTTGCTGGCAAGGACTGTGCATAATGCATCGATATCAACAACCGTACCGCGTGCGGCATTAATGAATATGCTGCCCTTTTTCATTTTAGCGAATTCAGCTTCACCCATCATATTTTGAGTTGATTGAGTTTCTGGTACATGTAAGCTTACGATATCGCAAGTCGACAGTAGCTCATCCATTGAATCTACTTGATACGCGTTGCCTAGAGGTAGTTTTGCAATGACATCGTAAAAGTAGACTTTCATGCCTAAGCCTTCAGCAAGGACACTTAATTGGCTGCCAATACTACCGTAGCCAACAATACCTAATTTTTTACCACGAATTTCGTAACTATTAGTCGCTGACTTTAACCAAACACCACGATGGGCTAATGTACTTTTCTCAGGAACGCCGCGTAGAAGCAGAATGGCTTGAGCTAATACCAGCTCGGCAACGCTTCTAGTGTTTGAGTAGGGTGCGTTAAACACCGCCACGCCATGGCGAGTCGCGGCTTTCAGATCAACCTGATTGGTGCCAATACAAAAACAACCCACCGCAATTAATTTGTTTGCTGCGTCAAAGACTTCTTTAGTCAATTGAGTTCTAGATCGAATACCGACAAAATGTGCATCAGCGATTTTCTCGATCAACTCTTCTTGACCCAGAGACGTCTTGATGTACTCAATGTTGGTATAGCCAGCTTTTTTTAATGTACTGACAGCGGACTCATGCACACCTTCTAAAAGCAAAAAACGAATTTTATCTTTATCTAAAGACGTCGTAGCCATATTTGCGTAAAACCTTTTAGTTCTTGGTGAAAAAGATCAATCGACTTGAGGATTTTTTCACCGCATTTTTTGAAGTGTTTTTAAATTCTAACAGTAAGATAAAACTTAAAGATATTGTGTCTGAAAAAGGCGCGTATGATAACATATCCAGCTTTTTAGTCGTTTAAAAAATGTTAACTCTTTTATTATCTATATTAATCATATAGATATACTGCCTTATTAATAAGCAACATTAATTATTTTCAGTTTAGATGGATGATATTCTCTTATGGCGAACCCTGAACAGATCGTTGAAGCCTTAAAAAAAATCCTTGAAGAAGGCAAAGTGAGAACAGATGAAGCCTCTTTGAACTCGCATGGCAAGGATTGGACTAAGATATATGCGCCCAAGCCAAGGGTTATTGTTTTCCCTAAAACAACAGAAGAAGTTCAGGGGATTGTTAAGCTAGCCAATGAGTTGAATTTCGCGCTTGTACCATCAGGTGGTCGCACAGGTTTAAGTGCGGGTGCTGTAGCAACAAATGGAGAAGTCGTCGTTTCATTTGATTATATGAACGCGATTCTTGATTTTAGTGCGAGCGATCAGTCTGTTCGTTGTCAGGCGGGCGTTATCACAGAACAGCTGCAGAACTTTGCAGAAGAGAATGGCCTTTATTATCCAGTAGACTTTGCTTCTGCTGGCTCTAGTCAACTTGGTGGCAATCTTTCTACCAATGCTGGCGGCATAAAAGTGATTAAATATGGTATGAGCCGTGATTGGGTTCTAGGTCTTAAGGTGGTTACCGGTGCCGGCGAAATCTTAGAGCTTAACCGAGACTTATTAAAAAATAATACCGGCTATGATATCCGGCATTTATTTATTGGGGCTGAAGGTACGCTAGGCTTTATCACTGAAGCTACCATGAAGTTGACTCGACAGCCTAAGAATTTAACCGTATTGGTCTTGGGTTTAAATGATATTGCCAACACAATGGATGTCCTCAAGAGTTTTCAGTCATCTCTTGATTTATGTGCTTACGAATTCTTTTCAGAAGAAGCGATGCAGCATGTACTCAAGCATCATGATGTGCCCAGGCCATTTGAGACGTCTGCGCCTTTTTATGCCCTATTAGAGTTTGAAACAATTTCAGACGAGGTCATGGATAACGCCTTGGATTTGTTCGAAGAATGTCTTGAACAAGGTTGGGTAATAGATGGTGTTATTAGTCAGAGTGAAACTCAGGCAAAAAATTTATGGACCTTGCGAGAAGGTATTTCTGAGTCAATTTCCGTACGAACACCTTATAAGAATGACATTTCAGTGGTGGTTTCAAAGGTTCCTGGCTTTTTGAATGAAATAAATGCCGTTGTCACTGAGCATTATCCTGATTTTGAGATTATCTGGTTCGGCCATATAGGTGATGGCAACCTTCATTTAAACATTCTGAAACCTTCAGAGCTTCCAAATGAAGCGTTCTTTGCTAAATGTGTCAATGTGAATAAATGGGTTTTTGATATTGTTGAAAAATATAATGGTAGTATTTCAGCAGAGCATGGTGTTGGTATTGTTAAAAAAGACTATTTACACTACACCAGGTCCCCAGAAGAAATTGCCATTATGAAAGGCATTAAACGTGTATTTGACCCTAAGGGCGTCATGAATCCAGGGAAAATTTTCGATCTATAGAATCCTATATTTAAACGTTATTCTGCCACTCTCTGGCTTTAAGCTGTGAATGGCAGTTTCGTTTATTATGTTTTTACTCAACTTAATAATAATGACTAAAAAGTGACTTAAGCGATGTTAAAAAAATTATCACTCTCTACCTATGCACTTAGAAATATATTTATTCTAACAATGAGTATTTTTATTACTTCGGTTTCTCAAGCAGCAACACTTGTACCCCTGAAGTTTTGTGTATGGGATCCGGTTGGATCAAATGGTCCTTTCATCACATTTTTAAAACAAACAAAGTTAAAGGCTATTTCATGGGGAATAGACCTTCAGTTAGAAGCTTATACGGATGAAAAAGTCACCTTTAATGATTTTAAATCCGGCGTTTGTGATGCGGTGTTTTTAACCAATTTACTGGCTCGTGAGTTGGTGCCCTTTACAGGTGCTTTTGGCGCGCCAGGCGCAATCAGTACGATAGAAGAACTCAAAACGCTGTCGGCTACCTTAAATAGCCCTAAAGCAAAAGATATCATCACAAATAATAGGTATGAAGTGTCTGGTTTATTTCCAGTAGGAGAAATCTATACCTTTGTTCGCGATAAAAGTGACGTTCGGATAGCCAGTATTAGTGGCAAGAAAGTCTCTGTTCTTAATGGCGATGTTGCCAGTTCACGTTTTGCAAAAGTAGTTGGTGCTTCACCTGTGCATACTTCCTTAGCGACATGGGGTGGTCAGTTTAATAATGGTAATGTTGATGTGATGTTTGCGCCGGCTCTGGCTTACAATACATTTGAGTTATATAAAGGCTTGGGTGAAAAGGGTGGGATTATCGACTTTAATATTCTTTATGCCGTCATGCAGATGGTAGTTAACACCGAAAAAGTACCAGAAGGATTTGCTTCGAATATGCGCCAACATGCTTTATCGCGCTTTGATGAGCTTGAAAATACCGTTAAGCAGGCTAAGAGTGAAATACCCGAAAAATATTGGGTTAGATTAGATCCAGAATCACTGCATGAATATGAGACTTTATCAAAGAAGATTCGCTTGGATTTAAGGGATGAGAAGGCATTTGATCCAAAAGCAATTAGTCTTTTGTGGAAGATTCGTTGCAAATATAATCCCGCACACACTGAGTGTGCGTCAGCAGAATAGAACAGAAGATAAAACTAAAGGGTTTCACTTATGTATCATGCAGTATTCACCAATGGCAAAGTATTTGACCAGCCGATTACTAAGGTCGTCTGTGTCGGTCGAAATTATGCTGAGCATGCAAAAGAATTAAATAATCCTGTTCCTGATGAAGCTATTTTATTTATTAAGCCTGAAACCAGTGTTGTAAATTTGCACGATGTCGTCGAAATTCCACAAACGGACTGTCATTACGAGACAGAATTAGCGATTTTGCTTGGCTCAGAATTAAAAAATGCTGATGCTGAAGCTGTCTCAAAAAGCATAGTGGGTGTGGGTTTGGCTTTAGATTTAACGCGCCGATCTTTGCAATCTAGGCTAAAAGAAAAAAGCCATCCTTGGGAAGTTGCTAAAGCCTTTGATGGCGCATGTCCCTTGAGCCAATTTATTCCTTTAGATTCGTTTGCCGGTGTTGAGCGCTTAAGGTTTTCTCTGTCTATTAATGATGAACTGAAACAGGAAGGTGATTCTCAGGATATGTTGAATGCAGTTTTGCCTTTAATATCTTATATGAGCCGTTTTTTTACATTAAGAGCGGGTGATGTAATTTTAACAGGCACGCCTAAAGGGGTTGGCGTATTGAATTCTGGAGATCAATTAAGCTTTAGTCTGGCTGTTATGCCAGATTTGGGTGCTTTTAATTTTGTCAGTTCAACAAAAGCCTTACCATAAGGCTTTTTCACCTCAAGAGTAAGACTAAAATATTCCACTCAGGCCTGAATCTCTATATAATTCTTGGCCTTTTAATCGCCTACTGAAAATTGGAAGTTAAGCCAGTGCCTGAACAACTCATCACTATCGCAGATTTTATCCGTTATAGCTTTTCACGCTTTAATCAGGAACAGCTGTTTTTTGGTCATGGTACCGATAATAGCTGGGATGAAGCGGTGAGCCTGGTTTTACAGCTGCTAAATTTACCTTGGGATTTTGATAAAGAATTATGGTCTTGCAAGCTAACAGCAAACGAGCGCCAAGACGTTCTCGAAGCGCTTGATAAACGTATTGATCAACGCATACCCTTAGCTTATATCACCCAGCAAGCATGGTTTTGCGACTATCAATTTTATGTTGATGAGCGAGTATTAATACCTCGTTCACCCATTGCCGAACTTATTCAGAATAATTTTTCCCCATGGGCTGACTTTGAATTTTCAGCACCTGAATTTATTCTGGATTTATGTACTGGAAGTGGCTGTATCGGTATTGCTTGCGCACTTGCTTTTGAAGACGCTGATGTCGACTTACTCGATATATCAGAAGAGGCTATTCAGGTAGCGAATAAAAATATTCTGAGTTTTGAGCTGCAAAATAGAGTACGCACCATACAATCTGATGGCTTTAACGCGCTTAATCAAGATTATAAAGGCAAATATACGCTAATTGTGTCTAATCCTCCTTATGTCGATAAAGATGACTTTGCAAGCATGCCAGAAGAATTTAAATCCGAGCCTGAATTAGGTTTGGTTTCTGGTGATGATGGTTTGGACTTAGTTAAAGAAATACTTGCTCAAGCAGCGAATTATTTAACAGATGACGGTTTACTCGTTGTCGAAGTAGGAAATAGTTGGGTGGCACTCGAAGAGGCTTATCCTGATTTTCCATTTACCTGGATAGACTTTGAATTTGGTGGTCATGGTGTTTTTGTGATTCGAGCCGAAGAACTTAAACAGTATGCTTGGTAGGAGTTAATTATGTCAGGAAATACATTTGGAAAACTATTCACCGTGACATCCTTTGGTGAAAGTCATGGTAAAGCCATTGGTTGTATTGTTGATGGTTGTCCCCCGGGTATCGAGTTAACTGAAGCTGATCTTCAGATAGACTTAGATAGAAGAAAACCAGGCACTTCTCGTTATACTACTCAGCGTCGTGAGGCGGATGAGGTAAAAATTCTTTCAGGTGTATTTGAAGGTAAAACAACAGGTACGCCGATTGGAATGATGATAGAAAATACCGATCAGCGTTCTAAAGACTATTCCAATATCGCCAATACGTTCCGTCCAGCGCATGCTGATTACACCTATATTCAAAAATACGGTGTGCGTGACTATCGCGGCGGTGGTCGTTCGTCAGCGAGAGAAACCGCAATGCGTGTGGCTGCAGGATCGATAGCTAAAAAATATTTAAAGCAACAATTCGGTATTGAAATTGTGGGTTATCTATCACAGTTAGGGCCTATAAAAATTCAAAAAGTGGACGAGTCTATTGTCAATGACAATCCGTTTTTCTGCCCGGATATAGATAAAATTGCCGAAATGGAAGACTACATGAAAGCCCTGAATAAAGAAGGCAATTCCATTGGCGCGAAAATTACAGTGACAGCCAGAAATGTTCCACCAGGTTTAGGCGAACCCGTCTTTGATCGTTTAGATGCAGAACTTGCTCATGCACTTATGAGCATTAATGCCGTAAAAGGTGTGGAAATTGGTGCAGGCTTTGATTGTATCGAACAAAAAGGCACAGAGCATCGTGATGAAATGACGCCTGAGGGCTTTCTTTCAAATCATGCGGGGGGCATTTTAGGCGGCATCTCTTCTGGTCAGGATATCATTGCGCATATTGCGCTGAAACCGACATCCAGTATTCATTTGGCGGGCAAAAGTATCGATATGCAAGGCAATGCTATTGAGGTTGTTACGCATGGACGGCATGACCCCTGTGTTGGGATTCGTGCGACCCCCATCGCAGAAGCCATGATGGCCATGGTTTTAATGGATCATTTGTTGCGACACCGTGGTCAAAATGCCGACGTAAAACCCGACACGCCAAGAATCTAATTTTTTAAAACCTTAAGCGCTCAATATGAATGTTTCAGATTTCGACTTTGACTTACCCAATGAGCTGATCGCGCATTATCCCATGCCGGAAAGAACTCAAAGCCGCGTGTTAGTGCTTAAACCTAAAGCTGAGAACGATGTTGAGTTGTTGCATAAAACATTTTCAGATATCGAGTCTCTAGTTCAAGCAGGCGATGTCTTGGTTTTTAATGATACAAAAGTTGTTCCTGCGCGCTTATTTGCGCAAAAGCAAACGGGTGGAAAGTTAGAGATTTTATTTGAAAGAGCACTTGATGAATTTACTTTTCTCGCCCATGTCAGGTCTAGTAAATCCCCCAAAGCGGGTTCTACGCTGATGCTAGAAAATGATGTGAAGCTATTAATGAAAGGTCGTCAGGATGCGCTTTTTATTATAGAAACCCCTCAAGCGCTACCTGTTTTTGAATTGCTTGATAAATATGGTCATATTCCGTTACCTCCTTATATTGAACGTCAAGATGAAACCCTTGATGCTTCGCGTTATCAGACAGTTTATGCACAGAAGCCAGGTGCTGCGGCGGCACCAACGGCTGGCTTACATTTTGATGATGACTTGTTAAATAAACTAAAAGAAAAGGGTGTTAAAACCGCTTTTGTCACGCTGCATGTTGGTGCCGGCACATTTCAGCCTGTGCGAGTAGATAATATCCATGATCATGTCATGCATTCAGAATGGATTGATGTGAATGAAGCAACGGCTAAATTGATTAATGAGGCACGTGCAAACGGTGGGCGGGTTATTTGTGTCGGTACCACAAGTGTTCGTAGCTTGGAAACGGCTAGTCAATCTGGTGAACTAAATGCTTTCCAAGGTGATACATCAATATTTATTTATCCGGGTTATAAGTTTAAGAGTGTCGATGCCTTGATCACGAATTTTCATTTGCCTAAATCAACGCTGCTTATGCTGGTTTCAGCTTTTTCAGGTAAACATAATATTTTGTCGGCTTATGATCAGGCCATTAAGCATAAATACCGATTTTTTAGTTATGGCGATGCGATGTTTTTGCATCCATTGGCGTAATGAATGACAAATTTAATTAATTTTTAGGCAATTAATTTTTAGACATTGGAGCTATCTTGAGTCAGTCAACGTGTTTTATGAACTTCGAGCTAAAGAAAGAAGATGGTCAAGCCCGTCGTGGTGAGATCACATTTCCGCGCGGGAAGATTCAAACCCCGGCTTTCATGCCTGTCGGCACGTATGGCACTGTCAAAGGAATGTTACCAAGAGATATAAAAGAGATTGGTGCTGAAATCATTCTAGGGAATACTTTCCATTTAATGCTGAGACCGGGTACAGACGTCGTCGAACAGCATGGTACGCTTCATGATTTTATTCATTGGGATAAGCCTATCTTAACCGACTCTGGCGGTTTTCAGGTGTTTAGTTTGGGTGAAATGCGCAAAATTACCGAAGAAGGAGTGGTTTTTAAATCGCCTATTAATGGCACACCTGTCGAGTTAACGCCCGAAATTTCAATGGATGTTCAACGCAGGCTAGGCTCCGATATCGTTATGATATTTGATGAATGTACACCCTTTCCAGCAACGCAAGAGCAGGCGCGTACTTCGATGGAACTATCACTTAGATGGGCAAAAAGAAGTAAAAAGGCACATGGCGATAATCCTTCTGCGCTTTTTGGGATTGTGCAAGGTGGTATGTACGAGAATTTGCGGGATGAATCGCTTGCTGGTTTGGTGGATATAGATTTTGATGGTTATGCTATTGGCGGTCTTTCTGTTGGTGAACCTAAAGAAGAAATGCTTAAAGTTCTGGATCATCTAAGTCATAAAATGCCATCCGATAAGCCACGTTATTTAATGGGTGTGGGTAAACCAGAAGATTTAGTGGAAGCAGTACGCCGTGGCATCGATATGTTTGACTGTGTTATGCCAACTAGAAATGCACGTAATGCTCACTTATTTACCTCCAAAGGCGTTGTGAAAATACGCAATGCGTTTCATAAGGAGGATACGTCGCCATTAGATGATCAATGTGATTGTTATACCTGTAAAAACTTCAGTCGCAGTTATTTACATCATTTAGATCGTTGCAAAGAGATGTTAGGTGCGCAATTAAATACTATTCATAACCTTCGATATTATCAAAATTTAATGAGTGGTTTGCGTCAAGCAATCGAACAAGGTAAATTGTCGGCCTTTGTAGATTCCTTCTATGCGCAGCGTGGTGAAGAAACGCCAGAATTATCAATTCATCTAGCTAAATCAGAATCTAACTAACAGAATTCGTAATTAAAATTAAATCCATATAAGGGGATAAGTAAATGAAACTACTCGCAAAGTTAAGTGTTTTTTTCATGACAGCGTTTTATTCATTATTCAGTTTTGCTGAAGGTGCCGTAACGCCAGAAGGGCCTAGTGCCATGATACAGCTTGTGTTTTTTGGTGGATTTATCCTTATTTTCTATTTCTTGATGTGGCGTCCTCAGTCAAAAAGAGCAAAAGAACATAAGAACTTAGTGACTTCTTTAAGTAAAGGCGATGAGGTCATCACGAATGGTGGCATAGCCGGTAAAATTTCTAAAGTGAATGAAGACTTTATTACCATGGAAGTATCTGAAGGTGTTGAACTAAAGGTTCAGAAAGTGGCCATTGCCACGACATTACCGAAAGGCACACTTAAAAGCATTTAATTAGGCTAGTTAATATTAATGCTTGAAAAGTTTGTGTGACATTTTAGGTTTTATATATAGAAAATATATATGTTCTGCATAGTTTAATCATGCTTTGAGAGGGGCTTCATCATTTGAGGTCTTTCTCTATGTAAAAATGTCATTCTTTACAAACCATTAAAATAATAGGACTTGGGGCGACCATGCTCAATCAATATCCCGCTTGGAAATACCTTCTTTTACTTATTGCGCTAGGCATTAGTGTGATTTTCTCTTTACCAAACCTTTATCCAGATGATTATGCGGTTCAGGTAACGACATCACAGAGCTCTGTTGAAGTAGGACCAGAACTCGAGAGAAAGGTTATTAATCTCTTAAATGAAGCAGAAATCGATTCAGCAAAAATTGAAATTAAAGATAGAAATATCGTCATTCGATTTGAAAATAGTGAATCCCAATTGTCTGCTCAAGATGTCTTAAAACATGGCCTGGGTGGTGAGTACGTCGCTGCTTTGAATATGGCTGAAAGTACCCCTGACTGGTTAAGGGCTTTTGGCGCTGGTCCAATGAAATTAGGCTTGGATCTTCGAGGCGGCGTGCACTTTTTGTTAGAAGTCGATATGGAAAAGGCATTAAGTCAAAAGCTTAAAGTCACGATGAGTGAAATGAAAACCTCGATGCGAGCTGAAAAAATTCGTTATCGCTCAGTCGATTTTGAAGGCCTTGATGGTTTAAAACTAAAGTTTACTTCTGAAGATGAAATGGATGCTGCTGTATCTCATATGGCGTCTAAGTACCGAGAATTTACACGCGCTACTTCAAATGAGGATGGTGCTTATTTTCTATTGCTTCAACTTTCCGAAGCTCGAATTAAGGAAATAGAGGATTACGCTATTCAACAAAACTTGATTACCTTACGCAATCGGGTTAATGAATTGGGTGTGGCAGAACCCTTGGTTCAACGTCAGGGAAGAAATCGTATTGTTGTTGAATTGCCTGGTGTACAAGACACCGCTGCGGCAAAACGTATTATTGGTAAAACCGCGAATTTGGAATTCCGTTTAGCGGCGAACGAAGATGCCACAAGTCGAAATTCCCAGAAATTCAGCTTCAAAGGCAATCCATTACGTACCGCTATTCTTGAAAATGACATCATCGCAACGGGTAGTAATGTATCCAACGCAAATGCAGGCTTTGATGAAAACGGTATTGCTCAGGTGAATATCAGTCTTGATGGCATCGGTGGAAAGATGATGCTTGAAGCGACCAAGCAAAATCTTAAGCGTGGCATGGGCGTTTTATTCATTGAGCAAAAATCTGAGACTTTTAAGAAAATTATTGATGGTGAAGAAGTCATAGAGCGACGGAATCGGGAAATTCGCGAAATTATCAATCTGGCAACGATACAAGGCGCCTTTGGTAATTCTTTCAGAATCACTGGTCTAGATTCTGCTACAGAAGCTGCTGAGTTAGCACTTTTACTCAGAGCCGGTTCATTAGCTGCGCCCATTTATTTTGTAGAAGAAAGAACGGTAGGGCCTAGTTTAGGTCAGGCTAATATCGATGCAGGCTTAATGTCGATGGAAATCGGCTTTGGTCTTGTGCTCTTGTTCATGCTTTTTTATTACCGGGTATTTGGTATTGTTGCGAATATCGCCTTGGCCATTAACGTTTTAATGTTATGTGCATTAATGTCAATGTTGTCTGCTACCTTAACATTACCGGGTATAGCAGGTATCGTTTTAACGGTTGGTATGGCTGTCGATGCAAATGTCTTAATATTTGCGCGTATTAGAGAGGAGTTAGCTAACGGGCTTTCACCACAGCAGGCTATTCATTCTGGTTACAGTCGTGCATTCGTTTCAATTTTTGATGCGAATATTACAACTTTATTGGCTGCAGTGATCCTATTCGCAGTGGGTACAGGGCCAGTGAAAGGATTCGCTGTGACATTATCCCTAGGTATTCTGACTTCATTGTTTACCTCAGTTGTTTATACGCGCGCCATTGTTAATTTGACTTATGGTGGTCGACAAATCAAAAAGCTTTCCATAGGGTAAGGGCATGAATATGAATGATCAAATAGATTTCATGGGTAAGCGAAAACTCGCTGCTATCTTTTCTATCACCTTATTATTGGTGTCAATCGGGTCGATTGCTTTTAAAGGTTTAAACTTAGGTTTAGATTTTACCGGCGGTACTTTGATAGAAATTGAATATAAAGCTGCGCCCAACTTAGAGGATGTTAGAGTCCAGCTTATGAATTCTGGCTATGAGAATGCTATAGTTCAAAACTTTGGTGCATCCACATCGGTGCTTGTTCGTCTAGCTGAGAGCTTTAATGATAAAGTGGGGCAGGAAGTCATTACTTCTTTGTCATCTTCTGGTCAAGCTGTAGAGCTTAAACGTGCTGAATTTGTAGGTGCACAAGTCGGTGAAGAGCTAAGAGAGCAAGGTGGCTTAGGCTTATTATTAGCGCTTGGTCTTGTGATGATTTACGTAGCTTTACGCTTCCAATTTAAATTCTCTGTTGGTGCGGTGGCTGCGTTAATTCACGATGTTATTATTGTTGTTGGTTTCTTTTCGGTATTAGGTTGGGACTTCGATTTAACCGTATTGGCTGCTTTATTAGCGGTAATTGGTTACTCGCTAAACGATACCATTGTTGTTGCAGACAGAATTAGAGAAAATTTTCGTTTGCTACGCAAAATCGAGCCGCTTGAAGTGATTAACATTTCGCTTACTCAGACCTTATCAAGAACCTTAGTAACGTCGTTAACAACTATATTAGTGCTTCTTTCCTTATATTTCTTCGGTGGCGAGATGATTAATGGCTTTGCGAAGGCTTTATTGGTAGGTGTTTTTATAGGTACTTATTCGTCTATTTATGTCGCTAGTAATATCCTTTTATTGATGGGTATCACCAAGGAAGACTTGATTGCGCCTATCGTTGAGAAAGAAGGCGAAGAGCTAGATGAAATGCCTTAGCGTTTATATTGCAAGTATTTAGTAAGATACTAAAAGGAGCTGAGTAAGCTCCTTTTTTATTTGTTTTTTTGGTTTTTGTGTTGCGAAGCGCAACAATCTATTCTTTATTTTGTTGCGCTATGCTACAGTTATTCCACCTAAATAATTTACTGAGGTAAATAGTATGGCTAAACACACTGCGATTCGTTTAGAGAACAGCTTAATGATGGCCGCAAAAAATGCAGCGCTTGTTAATAAGCGAACAGCCGTTGAGCAAATTGAGTATTGGGCTGAGTTGGGTCGTAATGTGTCACGCTTTGTTGACCCTGAAGCGCTCATTGCCTGTAGTTCTGGTTTGGCTGAGATTAGAATAGAAAAAGTTGATGCTAGCCCTGTGAATCCAATGGCTGTGTTTAATAACCTAGAACTAAAACGAGATTCAGGTGAGTTGGCTGAGTCAATAACGACGACTTCATTCCGCTACCAAGCATCAGATGACTACCCCGGTATGCTTGAAAGAATTGATACTAAGGGAAAGGTAAAAGTAGGCACCTTTAAAAATGGTGTGTTTAAAGCGATGAAGGATGCGCTTAATTGAATAAGAAACAAATTTGGTTGTTGGCCGGGGGTAATGGTGCAGGGAAAACGACTTTTTACAATACCCAACTAAAGCCAATGAAACTACCTTTTATCAATGCCGATAATATTGCGAGAGAGTTATTTCCGCAAAACCCAGAAGAGCATAGTTATCAGGCAGCATCGATTGCAGACGAAGTCAGAAATCGTTTAGTTGAAGAAGGTAAAACTTTTTGTTTTGAGACGGTTTTTTCTCATCCTTCAAAAGTCGATTTCTTAGCGAAAGCAAAAGCCTACAATTATGAAATCATCCTGGTGTTTATACACCTTTCTTCAATCGATCTAAATAAAGCACGTATTTCACAAAGAATAGAAGAAGGTGGGCATTTTGTTCCCGACGATAAAGTTGAAACCCGTATTCCTCGTACCTTAGAAAATATTAAAACAGCGATTCAATTAGTGGATCAAAGCTATCTTCTAGATAATTCCGACTGCAACGAACCATTCAAGCAAGTTGCTGTCGTTAAAGATCACCATATTGAGCTCAAAGTTCAGCCAGTTCCTGAGTGGGCAGCATTTCTTTTAAGTGATCTTAATTAAATTGTTTTTATGTTTTAAAAATATACCCCCTCCTAGCCCTGCCCCTTGAAAAAGGGGAGGGATAAAGACTAAAGATTCCCTCCCCTGCCAAGGGGAGGGCTAGGGTGGGGTGAGTCTCTTGGCTTTTATTACTTCGCCCACCAATTCTCTATACCTAATTTATAAGGTGATAAATCCTTAGCACTTGCAGACTTGGGTCTTTCAAATTTTTGCCATGAAGCAAGTCTATGGTAATTCAAATGCCAATTAGGGATAGAGTAATATTCCCAGAGAAGGACTCTATCCAGGGCTTTCATTGATGTCACTAATTCGGGTCGGTTCTGCGCAGAAAGTACTTTATCTATAAGTGAATCAACAACTGGATTATGAATACCTGCGTAATTCTGACTGCCTTCCTGCATGCTCGTGCTGGAATGAAAGTAATCACGCTGTTCATAGCTAGGAGCATGGCCTTGTGATAAGGATACGATCGTCATATCAAAATCAAATTGATCTAATCTCACTTTATATTGTGCTGTATCGATAAGTCTGGGTATGGCAGTAATGCCAAGCCTTTCCAAGTTTTTGATAAAGGGAAGCAGAACACGCTGAATGCCTGCCTGACGCATGAGTATTTCAAACTCAAAGGCCTTTCCTGTCTGCTTATGAACAAGTTGTTGCTCTTTCAGTACCCAACCCGCTTCTTTTAAAAGCTTGCTCGCTTGTCGAAGCTGAGTGCGTATATTGCCATCGGCATTGGTAACAGGTAGTGTGAATTTTTGCGTAAATAGTTCCTGAGGTAAACTGTCTTTAAAGGGTTTGAGTAAGGCAAGTTCATCTGAACCGGGTAAACCAGTTGCCTGGAAATCAGAATTTGGATAAAAGCTTTGATTACGTTTGTAAGCGTCATTAAACAGGCTTTTATTGGTCCATTCAAAATCAAACATCAAACTTAAGGCTTTTCTAACCCGTTTATCTTGAAAGATGGGTCGCCTGACATTAAAAAAGAATGCTTGAGTCGGAGAGGGGATTTTATGCACAATCTCTTCTTTAACAACGTTGCCTTGCGAAATCGCAGGAAAGTCATAAGCCATTGCCCAGTTTTTCGCAGTATAATCATAAAATAAATCGAACTGTCCAGCTTTAAAACCCTCGAAAGCAATATTCTGATCTCTATAAAAATCTATCGTTACGCTATCAAAATTATAACGACCTTTATAAACGTTTAGATCTTTTGCCCAAAAGTCTTTATGGCGTTGCAGGGTCATTTGTTGACCCATTTTATAATCTTTTACTTCATAGGGGCCGCTTAATAAAGGTGTGAGCTCACTACTGCGCGCAAAGTCCTTGTCTTGCCAAAAGTGCTTGGGTAAAACCGGTAATTCACCTGCTCTGAGAATATTGGCTCTTTGATGTTTATCCTTAAAGGTAAAACGAACGAGCTTGTCATTGATGGCGTTAACAGACTTAATGCCTAAAAATATTTGTTTAAAGCGTGGGTGACCTTTGTCAATTAAAGTCTTATATGAAAAAACAACATCTTCAGCATTAATAGGGTGTCGGTCGTGGAACTTAGCTTTTGGGTTAATATTAAATTCAAGCCACGAAATATCACTGGGATAACGGATAGACTTTGCGATCAAGCCATAAGCACTTTGTGGCTCGTCAGCTGAAGGTGAATAGTCACCCGTTCCTATCAGTAAGGTTTCATTGAGTTCAGAGAAACCAAACATAAATTGGCCTGGCGTGTTAAAGGGGCTCATGCCCTTCAAAGTATAAGGATTTAATGAATCAAAAGAGCCAAAGCCCATTAACCTTAGATCACCGCCTTTAGGTGCCTTGGGGTTTACATAAGCGAAATGCTGGAAATTTTCAGGATATTTCAAGTCTCCATACAGCGCAAAACCATGACTTTCGATGATGGTTTCTTTAGCGAGGCTATATGAAGGTAACAAGGCCATGATCACAGTTAAAGAAAGTAATCTTACTGACCTGTTTATTTTTGAATTCAAAGAATGGAGATTTGGCTTGGCGATGCAAGTCATATTAATAAGTTTCCTTGGATAATTAACAGACCCTAGGATAATAACTCAATAATGCTAGAAAAATCGCGTTTGCCATCACCTCTTTGTTGTTTTTGTGAAAACAGCTGCTGTGCTATTTCGCCTAAAGGGGTCTGGGCGTCGGTATTCTTGGCGTTGTCCATGGCTAGGCCTAAATCTTTTACCATAAGGTCAATCATAAAGCCGGGCGCATAACCTTTTGAAGCAGGGCTGTTTGCCATCACACCTGGATAAGGATTGTATTTTTCAAGACTCCAGTTTTTGCCTGAACTTGCCAACATTATTTCTGATAAAACAGTGGCGTCCAAGCCATTCTTTTCACCTAGTTTCAGTGCTTCAGCTGTACCGATCATATGAATCGCTAGCAGCATGTTATTACACATTTTAGCCACTTGACCTGCACCACTAGGGCCTGCATGAAAAATATTCTCCCCCATATGACTAAGCACATCTTTGCCCGTGATATAAGCCGCTTCACTGCCTCCACACATAAAGGTGAGCGTGCCAGTTTGTGCTGCGCTAACACCACCTGATACCGGTGCATCAAGCATTAAAGCATCATGCTCTTCGCAAACTTTATGCAGATCACGCGCTGTCTCAGCGTCGATGGTTGAACAATCTATAAATAACAAATTACTTTGAAAGTGAATAAGCAGGCCATTTTCACCTAATAATAACTCGCGCACATGCTTACCACTAGGAAGCATGGTAATCAGAACTTCTGCATTATCACAGGCTTCAATCGCATTTTCACACGCTAAGGCGCCATGCTCGACGGCTTTTTCAAGTGCTGATGCTGATAGGTCATACGCTCTTACTTGATGGCCTTTTTTCACTAAATTTAAGGCCATGGGTAATCCCATATTGCCTAAGCCGATAAATGCAATTGTTTTCATTGTTATGCCTTTAAACCGTTTTTTAAGGGGTGCTCTTGCCAACGCTCGGTAAATAATGACTCGATAAGGGAAGATGAAATATGAGAAAAATCTTGATACTGCCATTTAGGCTGTTTGTCTTTATCAATTAATAGTGCGCGAACACCTTCGACAAAATCTGGGTGTTGAATCATATTACACATAAGCGTGTATTCGCTGATAAATACAGACTGTAAGTCTGCATATAAATGACGTTTTAATTGTTCATAAATTACCAGAGCAGAGAGTGGAGAACCATTAATTAATGAAGTTTTGGCTTTTGTTAGCCATGTATTATCCGCATCAAAATTTTTAATCGCTTTTAGTATTCCTGATAAAGAATTATGTCGACAGGTTTCTTCAAGAACTTTTAAATTATGAACAATGTTGCCATCAGGTAAGCTTGAAGGGGGGCAGGATTTTTCTTTCAAAAACGTACTGACTAGAAGATGGTTATTTTTTTCATCCCCTTGCCAATCAAGCTTTTGTAAGGAATCAAGCAGGTCTTCATGATCTTTCCATAAAATGGCATAGTCTGCTAAATGACAAAACAATGCATCTTTTGCATTCATCTGTGCGCCTGTTAAGGCAAAAAAGTAGCCAAGATTATAAGGAAGTTGATTCATAAATAAGCTTGAACCAACATCTGGAAATAAACCAATGGTTATTTCCGGCATCGCTAATCGACTGGTTTCTGTCACGACCCGATGGCTGGCGCCAGCCATTAAACCTAAGCCACCGCCCATGACAATGCCGTTGCCTAAACAAATGATGGGTTTATCGTAAGTGTGGATTAGATAATCCAATTGATATTCATGAAAGAAGAACTCTTCCGCTTCAACGCAAATGCCATCAAGGGGCTTGATTGCAGACTGATAAAGCGCCTGTACGTCACCTCCTGCACAGAAAGCCTTATCACCAGCGCCCCTTAAAATAACCGCTTTTATTGCATCATTTTCAGCCCATTTTTTTAAGCTGGCTGTCAGGATATGCACCATCTCAAGAGTAATGCTATTAAGTGTTTTTTCTATATTGAGTGTTAACAAACCAAGACTACCTGAATTCGTGCTTAGTTCTTCAACAAGCACAGGAGCATTGATGTTTGAATCTTGCTTGGTGTTTAATTGACTACTTTTGCTCATAACTATTTTAGTTCCATTCAGGTTTACGCTTTTGAAGAAAGGCGCGGGTACCTTCTAATTGATTCGTGCTTCCGATCAGTGAAACAAACGCATTGCGTTCTTTCTGAAGACCGACAGCCAGTGCCGTTTCACGAGCAGAGGTAAATAATCGTTTACAAGCAAACAAAGAATCCGGACTTTGATTTTTTGCAGACTGTGCATACTCTAAGGCCTTATTTAAAGCTTGACCACTAGCAACGCATTCAAGGGCTAGACCAGAAGAAGTCGCAGTTTGAGCATCCATTCTTTGCCCAAGCAGAATCATTTTGCTTGCCAAGGCTTCACCAATTAACCAACTCAAGCGTTGTGTACCGCCTGCACAAGGTAATAAACCGACACCGGCTTCAGGCAGAGCCACTTGCGCCTGCTCTTCGATAATGCGTATATCGCAGGCTAAGGCGCATTCAAGCCCGCCACCCATGGCGTAACCATTGATAGCGGCAATGGAAACCCCTCTAAAATTAGCTAGTGCTTCAAAAGCTTCTCCAAAACGGTTCGCTACTTCACTGGCCAGGTCTTTGTCACCAGATTCAAACTGTTTTAAGTCTGCACCCGCTGAAAAGAACTTAGTGCCTTGGCCATGAATGACCAGGGCGGTAATACCATCTAAGGCATTAAGGCGATTCACAATGACGGATAACGCGCTTAGACTTTCCCTATCCCAGGTATTTGCCGGCGGGTTATTGATCGTCACTTGGGCGATATGTTGTTTAATTTCAAGCAGAATTTTTTCACTTGGACTGATAGTGTCAGTTGTTGTCATGCTTACCTCTCTTTTACGAGTAAGAATAAATTGCTCTAAAACTTATTCATGAATGATTGAGAAGGTGTCGTCAGATAATATGCGACGCGCAATAATCAATCTCATTACTTCATTTGTACCTTCCAGTATACGGTGAACACGGCTATCTCTAAAATACCTTTCTATAGGGTATTCTTTGATATAACCGTAGCCGCCATGAAGCTGAAGCGCTTCATCGCAAATCTTAAAGCCGACATCCGTTGCGAAGCGTTTCGCCATGGCGCAAAAAGCTGTTTTATCGGCCTGATTAGTATCTAGTTTAAACGCGGCTAAACGAATCATCTGTCTTGAGGCTGTTAGCTCTGTGAGCATGTCTGCCAGTTTAAACTGCGTTGCCTGAAACTCACTGATGGCTTTGTTGAATTGCTTTCGCTCCTGCACATATCTTGTGGCAGCTTTTAAACTGGCTTTTGCCGTGCCAACCGAGCAGGCAGCTATATTCAGGCGTCCGCCATCCAAACCTTCCATGGCTAAATGAAAGCCTCGCCCTTCTTCGGCTAGAAGATGATTTTCCGGGATAGCAACCTCTTCGAAATGAATTAAACGAGTCGGCTGACTATTCCAACCGAGTTTCTCTTCTTTTTTACCAAAGCTAATGCCTGGGGTATCAGCGGGTACCGCAAAACAGCTAATACCTTTCGCGCCGATGTTAGCTGTTCTGGCCATGACAATTAATAAGTCAGTTTCGCCTGCACCAGAGATAAACGCTTTTGTGCCATTTAAAATGTACTGAACATTTTTCTTTTCAGCTTTGGTACTTAAAGATGCCGCATCTGAACCTGCTCCGGGTTCCGTTAAGCAATAACTCACTAACTTTTCACCTGTAGCAAGTGCTTCTGCCCATTGCGCAATAACTTCTTGCTGACCATAGCGGGCAAGCATATTAAACGCCATATTATGAATACTGATAAATGCCGCAGTCGATGTGCAGCCAGCCGCCAGTTCTTCGATAATTAAGGTGCTATCTAAACGGTTTAAGCCAATGCCGTGATACTCTTCTGGAATATACATGGCCATAAAGCCAAGCTTGCCCGCTTCTTTAAAAACCTCTTTTGGAAAGAAGCTGGTTTTATCCCATTCTTGCGCTTTGGGCGCTAAGGCTTGATCTGCAAACTTTCTTGCAGTTGCCTGGAATGCCCGCTGGGATTCATCTAAATCGTAATTCATAGTTAGCCTATTATTTTAAACTGATGCTCATGTTTGGTGCTTCTGCAGGAGTGCGCTTCCAGCTAGCCGTAATGGTTTTTGTTTTGCTATAAAACTTAACAGCTTGTTTGCCATAAGCATGTAAATCACCCATAAACGAGCCCTTCCAGCCTGTGAATGAGAAAAAGGGAAGTGGCACTGGAATCGGTAAATTAATACCTACCTGACCGACTTCTATTTCGTGCTGATATTGGCGAGCATGAATGCCTGACGAGGTAAAGATAGATGTACCATTACCATAGGGGCTGTTATTTACTAATCGAATCGCTTCATCAAGATTATCCACATCGATACAGCAAACCACGGGGCCGAATATTTCTTGTTTGTAAATATCCATATCTGTTTTTACATTTGTAAACAGCGTTGGCCCCATCCAATTTCCTTTGGGATAACCTGGAATAGTGATGTCACGACCATCCAATAAACAGCTTGCACCTTGATCAATGCCAGATTGAATTAAGCTTGCGACACGCTGTTTTGCTTGAGGGCTAATAAGTGGGCCATAAGCAGATTCTGCTGCATTCCAAATGCCCGGTTTAACCGTGGCCAATATTTCCTGAAGCTGTTTTACCCATTCACGTGTTTCACCGACAAAAACAATCACACTAATAGCCATGCAGCGTTGCCCGGCAGCACCCACCGTTGCACCTACTAAGGCATTCATGACAGTTGCTTTATCAGCATCAGGCATCACAACCATATGGTTCTTTGCACCTGCAAAGCATTGTGCACGCTTCATTAAGGCAGTGGTTTGCAGATAAATCTCTTTGGCGACAGGCACAGAACCGACAAAAGAAGTTGAAAGCACTCGGGGGTCGGCTATCAAGGTTTTAACTTGATCTTTTCCACCATGAATCACTTGAAGCAAGCCATCCGGAGCGCCTGATTCTCTGAATAGCTCAACTAAACGCATCGTTGCAAGAGGCACTTGTTCAGAGGGCTTCAGTATCATGGCATTGCCACAGGCAATGGCGATTGGAAACATCCACAAAGGGATCATGGCAGGGAAGTTAAAAGGGGTAATGCCTAAAGTGACGCCTAAGGGCTGAGTGATACTGTAGGTATCTACCCCGCGGGCCACATTTTCAGCGGTTTCACCCATTAATAAAGAAGGGATGTTACAGGCGTGTTCAACCACTTCAATGCCTCGCCAAACATCGCCCATGGCGTCTTCGAAATTTTTGCCGGTATCCACGGCGAGTATCTCTGCAATCTCTTTTTGATGGGTTTTAAGTTTGTCCTGGTAGCGCAGCATAAGGCGAGCTCGCTCGGATACTGGTGTTTCTTTCCACTGTTCAAATGCTGCTTGGGCACCCGTTATTGCCAGTTCAATTTCATTATTTGTGGCCAGTGGGACTTTCGCAAGCACCTCTTGCGTTGCTGGATTAACGACATCCAGAAAGTCTAAGCTGGTGCTTTGTATAAATTGACCATTGATTAAAAGTGGGACATGAGGAGTCATAAAGTCGGCCTTGGTTTTATTATCAGAAGAATAGGGCGATTTGTTCATAAGCTTACATCATCTAGCTACTCTAAACGAAGTCAATATCCTAAATCACTAGTTTAGGTATTTTTCTTGAAGTTTGAATTGATTAAATTGCGAGCTATATAGATTATATCGCTAATAAAACAAAAAAACGGCCATACCTGAAGAGGAGCTTTAAAAGCTGTAGGTATGACCGCAAGTAGTAAAACACAATCTCGACAAATTGTAGGTTTAGTTTAATATTTGTTGATTAGCCGCATTTACTATCCCCGCAATTTAGGCAAGTCTTGCAGCCATCCATGACGATCACGGATTTGTTGTGACACTTTTTACAAAGGCTTGCATTCGCAGGAAATGGATTATCCTCTGCTGGAGCGTCATTATTTTTCTTTTCAAACTGGGCTTTCTTTTCAGCTAATATTTGCTGTGTTGTTTCGCTCATTTCTTCTGGCTGGATAAGGCCGATTGTAGTCATGTGTTTTTCAATCACAGAGCTGATTTCGGCAACTAATGACGGCATATAAACCCCGCCTTTTTTATAATAACCGCCATTTGGATCATATACCGAAGAAAGCTCTTCAATTAAGAAAGTGATGTCGCCACCTTTTCTGAAGACTGCTGAGATAACCCGCGTGAGCGCGATAACCCATTGATAATGTTCCATTGATTTTGAATTAATGAATACTTCGTATGGGCGACGTGCTTCATGGTCCGTGTCTTCATTCAAAATAATGTCATTGATCGTGATATACAGTGCGTGCTCTGAAACGGGAGGCTTTATTTTATAGGTTGAACCTAACAAAAAGTCCGGTCTTTTTACCGTCTCATTCATTTCAATCGGTACAACTTTGGCTATGCTAGGAACTTCAGCAGAGTTTTGTGCTGTTTTGACTTGATAGCCGACAATTTTCTTTTCAATTTTAATCGCCATGATTCGACCTGTAATCCTCTTGGATTTGTTGCAACTTTAAAAGAATCAACAAATACATATATAAATAAAATGTTGGCTGAAAGTGCATTGAAATAACATCCACTTTCAGTATTAAGTATTAATACTTGCCGTAAGTGCCTTCTTTTAAGGCATCAAATAAATTTGCTGCTGAGTGCATTTCACCATCATATTCAATCTCTTCATTACCCTTGGCAAGAACTTTTGTGCCGTCTTCCAGGGTGAACTCGTAAGAGGTATTCTCAAGATCAGACTCTTTTACAAGGACGCCCTGGAATGCTTCTGGGTTGAAGCGGAATGTGGTGCAGCCTTTTAAGCCTTTCTCATAGGCATACATATAAATATTTTTGAATTCATCGTAAGGAAATTCAGTCGGTATGTTTGCTGTTTTAGAGATAGATGAGTCTACCCATATTTGCGCCGCTGCTTGAATATCAACATGCTGTTTTGGTGTAACTTCATCAGCAGAAATAAAATACTCTGGTAGTTTCGACTCTTCTTCTTGGCTGAAAGGCATGGCTTTTTGATTCACAAGATGACGATAAGCCAGAAGTTCGTAAGAAAAAACATCTACTTTTTCTTTGGTCTTTTTGCCTTCACGAATAATATTACGCGCATAGTGGTGAGCGAAGCTTGGCTCAATGCCATTACTGGCATTATTTGCTAAAGATAATGAAATTGTCCCCGTCGGCGCAATAGACGTATGGTGAGTAAAGCGTGCACCTTTTTCTGCTAGTTCGTTGATTAGCTCTGGCTCAAACTCAGCAACTTTTTGCATGTAACGGCTATAGCGCGCATGGAGGATACGACCTTTAATTTCATCGCCAACTTTATAACCATCTTTTTTCATTTCTGGTCGCTTGCTTAGCATTTCTTCGTTAACAACGAAGGTTTCGTCCATGATTGGAGCGGGTCCTTTTTCTTCAGATAAAGCAAGACCTTGTCTCCAGCCTTCCAGTGCCATTTCACGATTTACTTTTTCTGTGAATTCGATAGATTCTTCTGAACCGTAAGCCATTTTCATCATGGTCAGAGTTGAGCCCAAACCGAGAATGCCCATGCCATGGCGACGCTTAGCGTTGATTTCGTTGCGTTGACCAATTAAAGGCAGGCCATTAATTTCGACCACGTTATCGAGCATTCGAGTAAAAATAGCCACTGCTTTCTTGTATTTTTCAAAGTTGAATGTTGCTTTTTCTGTGAAAGGGCGCTCTACAAACTTTGTTAAATTAACCGAACCCAACAAACAACTACCGTAAGGAGGAAGAGGTTGCTCACCGCAATTATGGGCGTGCAAGCCGTTGGCATCAAAGGTATTGATGCCGGGAACTTGTACGTCATAGACAGGCTTGATGTCTGCAGGTTCTACTGTCAGGACTCGGGCAACAAAGCGTTCACGGTTAAGTTCACGTTTGTAACCACTCATGAGTTGCTCTAGGCGGCTTTGTTTGTCGGTATCGATAAATCCAACTGTGGTGGCAAATCGCGTGATGTTTTCGCCACTGATTACCAACTCATGCTGCGGTTTAATTGCGTAGTCTTTCTGTCCGCCCTTACCATCCGGAAGAGTTGCGGTATCTTGGGTGCGGCGATCCTTGTAAATGCTTGAGGCGATGCCAAGGCGTAGCAGCATGCGCTGAGTGGCCTTGAGTGTTGGAAGGTCTGATTGGGCCAAACGGATGCTGATACCTTTCTGATGAGACCCCTGAACGGAGCCATCAGCATCGAAAAACCCCCGGAGGAAGCCTCTGTAGCCAGCAGCAGAACTTCTTTCTAGCTCGGGTGTGATGCGTTTGTTGCCATGGCTCATACCCATATTTTCGGCTAGGTTTTTAATTGCGGCGGTAGACAGGCGGAATTCGTTGCGTCCGCTTATTTCCTGCCAGCCATTGAAATCGGCACGATGGGGTAGGTTGTGGGCAGCCGTTTCAGCGGCACGCATAACGGCATCAGCCCCAATGTGGATGCTTGTGCCGTTAACGGCCATGGCGGGCTTCCATACGGAGAGCACTGCTTTGTCTTTTTTCAGTGTGCCGTCACCGACCAGTAATCCGAGCAGGTATCCTTGTTCCTCGTTCAAGGCACCATCCCAGTCTTCAAGCTGACGATGGTCCTGGAGCAATACCCGGTCGCCTTGCTTCAGTTCACCGGCGGCGCACCACTCGGTTTCAGTACGATAACGGGTAAAGGCAGTGACACGGCGCACCCGGTGATCAGTTGTCAGTTGAAGCGCGTAGCCTTCCGAGGTCTGCAGAGTAACGGTGAGCTTATCCGCGGTGTGGAAGAAACCCTCGGGGCTAGTCTTATGCGGCTGCCCATCTACAATGGCGGTGAAAGGGCGGCCAATCAGCTCAGCCACTTGGCGCGGGCCTTCGTCGGTTTGGATCCAGGTATCCGCAGTGACACAAGGATTGGTGGCACGAATGTTTTCGCAGAACCAGTTATTATTCATTTCATTTACTTTGTCGATCAGAATAAAGCCAGGTTCAGCAAAGTCATAAGTAGAGGTCATAATGCTGTCCCAAATAAATTTGGCTTTGACAGTAGTGTAGATTCGACAGGCAACCAAACCTTCTTTATTGCTTATATAGCCAGTTTTAACGGGAAAGCTGCGATAGACAAACTTTGTTGTATCGCTTAGATCGAGTTTATCTTCCGCCACTTCTTCTGCGGTAACAGGGAAGGATAATCTCCAGTCAGTATCGTTGCGGACTGCATTGATAAAGTCTTCTGTAATCAGTAATGAAAGGTTAAATTGACGTAAGCGGGCATCTTCACGCTTGGCGCGGACGAAGTCCAATACATCTGGGTGATGCACATCAAATGTAGCCATTTGAGCGCCACGACGACCGCCAGCAGAAGAAACGGTGAAGCACATTTTGTCGAAAATATCCATGAAGGATAATGGGCCGGATGTTGTTGCGCCAGCGCCCGCTACATAGGCACCTTTCGGGCGTAAGGTTGAAAATTCGTAACCTATGCCACAGCCCGCTTTAAGTGTTAAGCCAGCTTCATGGTTTTTAAGTAGAATATCATCCATGGAATCAAACACGGTACCGGATACGGTGCAATTTATAGTCGAGGTTGCTGGTTTGTGTTCGCCTGCGCCAGCATTAGACATAATACGACCTGCTGGAATGACGCCATGCTTTAAAGCCCATTTGAAGTCTTGATAAACAGAATCTCTTTTTGCTTCTTCTTCTACTTGAGATAGTGCGCGAGCGACACGCTCATAAGTACTGTCGATATCGGTATCAACTGCCGCACCGGTTTTAGTTTTTAATTGGTATTTGGTGTGCCAGATATCTTGAGAAGCGGCTTGCATCGGGAGTGGGGTGATGAGTGGTTCAACTTTAGCTTTAGCGTTCATGGGTGACCTCTGGCTAGTGATTAAGCTTTATATAGTTATATAGCAACAAAATAGTCTGATTATGAATAACTATATATAGTGTTAGTGTTTTTTATTGATGGTAGTCAGTTTACCTAATATTAATTAGAACTTATTGCTGATAACTACTTGAGCTTTAAGTTTTTTTAACGAGATCTAACCTGGTTTGAGGTGCTTCCGTGATCTTTTTTTATCTACATAGAATCTACATAGAGTGTGTGTTTTATTTTGCTTTACACTATATGTTGGTAGATTTTGAAAAATTATAACATCATATTGTGTTTTGTGAAGTGTAATTTCAGATAATTTACAGATTGTAATCTCTGTTTAATATCTTAATTTTGTCAAGTTTAAGCGACATAAAATATAGTGTTTTTTATAAAAGCCTAAGAGTAGGGAGTTAGGAAATTAGTGAATACTATTTTTTTCTTAAAACTATATGTAGTGTTTTATCTTGGTGCATAACTTGGTGCATAACTTGGTGCATAAAAAGCCGGTTAATTAACCGGCTGACTTTTTAAAATAGTTTATAGCTTAAAGATATGTCATTAATTTTGAGGGTGCTGGCTAGCCTGAACTGCCGTAAGTGCAATGGTAAAGACAATATCTTCTACTAATGCACCTCTGGAAAGGTCATTGACGGGTTTGCGTAAACCTTGAAGCATAGGGCCAATACTGATGACATCTGCGCTTCTTTGAACGGCTTTGTAAGTCGTATTGCCTGTGTTCAGGTCTGGAAAAATGAAGACGGTTGCTTTGCCCGCAACGGGACTATCAGGCGCTTTTTTTATGGCGACATTTTCAATCGCTGCGGCATCATATTGTAATGGGCCATCAATTAAAATATCCGGGCGCTTGGCTTGTGCTATTTTGGTTGCCTCTCTGACCTTGTCTACATCATGTCCTTGACCGCTTATGCCTGTGCTGTAACTGATCATGGCAACTTTGGGTTCAATGCCAAAAGCACGTGCTGAATCAGCACTTTGTATGGCAATATCTGCAAGTTGTTCGGCATCAGGATCCGGGTTTATGGCGCAGTCGCCATAAACTAATACCTGTTCTGGCAGACACATAAAGAATACGGAAGATACTACCTTGGCGTTTGGAGTAGTTTTGATGAGCTGTAAAGCAGGTCTTACTGTATTTGCTGTGGTGTGTACTGCGCCTGAAACAAGCCCGTCTACTTCATCTAGAGCCACCATCATTGTGGCTAGAACCACATTGTCTTCTAGCATGGCTAATGCCATTTGTGGGCTAACACCTTTGTTTTTACGTAGTTCAGTCATGGGTTTGACATAGCGCTGCCTTACATTATCCGGGTCTATGATTTTAATGTCTGCAGGAAGTTCTACGCCTTGGGATTTGGCGACCATTTGAATTTCTTCAGGATGACCAATAAGAATGCATTTTGCCAATTTTCTTTCATGGCAAATAACAGCGGCACAAATAGTTCTTGGTTCATTGCCTTCTGGTAAAACAATGGTTTTATTTGCTGTTCTGGCATTTTCAGACAATAAGTATCTGAATGCTGATGGAGAAAGTCGCGAGGCGCGTTCTTTTTCGCAATGTAGTTTGAGCCAGTCTGTATCGAGGTGGCTGGCTACGGTGCTCATAACATCATTAATACGATCTAAATCATCTAAGGGTACCTTGTTTTCGAGGCTGGAAAGTTTAATGGCTGTGTCAAAGGTATCTTCTGGAGTAATTAATAGAGCTAGGCCGTTATTAAGTACGGGCTGGCAAAGTGATAAAATGGCTGGGTCAGGCTGATAGCCTCCGGTGAGTATTAAGCCTGCCAAGGGTGTACCGTTTTGAGCTGCCATGCAGGCAGCCAGAATAACATCACCTCGATCTCCTGGTGTTACCAGAAGGCAGCCAGGCGTTAGCGCGCTAATAAGGTTTGATACGCTTCTAGCGCAAATGGAAATTCTTAATACACGTCGAGAAAGGTCATAGTGAGGTTTTTGTGAGGATTCTGTACAGGTAGATGCCGGCATAAAATTAAATTCATCGGCAATATCCTTAAGGCGAGGAGCTTGTAGCTTCGACTGTAGAGGGATTTTTCCAATAAGCTTAAATGTTTCGGTAAACACTTTACAGTCTTTGATAAATTTGAAATTAAGGCTTTCACAGAAAATCTGATCTGGATTGGCTGTGGCGTTTTCGGATATATGTAAACCATTATCATTTTGATCGTTCTGGTCAATAACGCCTATTTTGTTCAATATACAACCAATAATATTCTTTTTTGCTGAGCCAAAAGTACTTATCGCTGTAAGGATATGTTTTTCAAGCTTCTCTGGTGTGTGCGGTGGGGTTAAGGCGCTGATTGGCGCTAAAAGAATTATTTCAGCATCCAAACTATTAGCGATATCTTTGTTGAGTTCAGATGAATAAGCCTGATCCTGAGTGGGTACAATACCCTCAATAATAATAATGTCATAAAGTTGTTTTACTTGATGAAAATTGGCCGAAATTCTTTCCATAAGCAAGCCTTTATCTCCGCGACTGATATAAGCCTGCGCATCTGAGATATGGATGGCATCCGGTGTTTCTATATGATTTATCGCTCTGGCAAAATGGATAGAGGTATCTTGCTTCGTTTGAATTGATTGAGATAGTGGTTTAAAGAAGCCAACTCTAACACCAATTTCATCGAGTGCTCTTAGAAGACCTAAGCTAACGGACGTTAATCCAGCGTTTTTTGCGGTAGGTGCAATAAAAATTGATTTTGCCATGTTATGTTAGTCTTTCCGTAATATGAATTTATGTTATATCTAGATTCTAAAAAACGCGCTTTGCAAGAGTTTACTTTGACTGTATTAAGTTCAAAGTATCGTTAACAATCATCGCCTCTTCGTCAGTAGGAATAATTAATATTGGGCGGCTGTTTTCTGAATGTATCGAAATGGCGACTGAGTCTTTCAAGTTGAGAGAGTTATTAGCTTGTTCGTTTATTGAAAAGCCTAAAATCGACAGGTGCTTAATAATCATTGCTCTGACCAACGTTGAGTTCTCACCGATTCCTCCTGTGAAGACAAGTGCATCTAAATTTTCTAATGAAACTGACATGGCTGCAATGTATTTAGCCGCTCGAAAGCAGAATACGTTTAATGCGAGCTGCGCGCTTTGATGTCCGTTCTCAGCTGCTTCACAAAGTGTTCTCATGTCGTGACTTAATTCTGAGATACCTAGTAAACCACTTTTCTTGTTTAATGTCTGATTGATGTCTGCAGGGCTAATGCCTTTGTTTACGAGGTAGTCAAATATTCCCGGATCGATATCACCTGATCTGGTGCCCATTACAAGCCCTTCAAGTGGGGTCAAGCCCATACTTGTATCAACACTTTTGCCGTTTTTGATGGCAGCAACGCTTGCGCCATTACCTAAGTGTGCAGTGATAATCGATAATTCATTGATATCTACGTTTAAGTAACTGGCGGTTTGCTGAGTAATATACATATGGCTGGTACCATGGAATCCATAGCGTCGAATTTTATATTCATCAGACCATTTTTTGGGTAAGGCGTAGGTGTGTGCGAAATCTGGAATAGTTTGATGAAAAGCAGTATCAAATATGGCGGTTTGCGGTGTATCAGGAAAATGAGTTTGAAGCACTTCGATGCCTAATATGTTTGCAGGGTTGTGTAGTGGAGCAAGTTCAGAGCAAAGTTTAATCTGCTTTAAAACGTCATCAGAAATAATAACCGATTGACTAAATAAATTTCCACCATGGACAACGCGATGCCCTATACCCAGTAAATTTTCTTGAAGTGGGTATTTTTCATCAAGTGTTGAGATGATTATTTTAAGGCTATCTGAGTGAAAGTTATTTGAGGCATTAATGAGGTCTATATTGATTTTAGTTTTATCTGAGCCTTGTTTGATTGTAATGCTAGCTTGCGTGGGGCTTGTAAGTTCTGAAATACCTTCAGCTAAGAGCTTTAATGGTTTGAAGGATGACAAGGGGTGGGTATCGTATAGCGCAAATTTTACGGAAGAACTACCGGCATTAATAACTAAAATAAAAGAGTAAGACATAGTGTAAGAGACTTTTTGAGATGAATAATATTTCTCAGTAGCTTAAAGTAGCTAATGGTTTAAATATACAATATAAAACCTTATAGCTTAGGGATAGCGACAGTGATGTCAATATCTTGAAGACTGGTATTTTATGAGAAACTAGCTTATGACGACATTTCGAGCGCAAGTCTGGTGGCATCGAAATATATTTCGTTTATAAGTTTGACACTAAGTTCATATTTACTGAGTTCATTCCATTTTATTTTGTGCCATTGGGATTTTTCAAAGTTTAAGGTGGTATGCAGCGCTAAACCCGCATTACCCTGATAGCTGACCAGGGCGTCATTAATGGCCTTATCTAAAGAAATATGCTTGATGACTTCGGTAAGTTCTTGGTCAAAAAATGCATCCAAGCAAGAAAGTAAGCCTACCGTATAAAAGCGATCTTTAGAGTCCAGTTGAATGAATTCAGCAAGTTTTTCACACATCAGAGCTCTAACCAAGGCAATGTAGTGAAGTGATTCTGGTTTGTCATCCAGTTTACTTAAGGCTAAAAGGCTAGCCCAACTTTTTATTTTCTCGATACCTAAAAGTGTTACAGCTTTGTGTATGGAGTCAATTGTATTGCCTCTTTTAAAGGCGGCAGAATTAATTAATTTGAGCAGTTTATAGCTTAAAGCCGGGTCTCTGGAAATGATTTTCGTTAAGCCATTCATATCAATCTCAGGTGCTTGGATTTCTGAAATTAAACTAAGAACAGACATTTTGCTGGCGGCAATTTTTTTACCTTTGATGATTTCTGGCTTGGCTAAGAAATAACCCTGAAACATGTCGCAACCAAGGTCTTTGCAGCGATTAAATAGTTCAGGTGTTTCTATCTTTTCAGCTAAAATTTTAACCTTATACTGTTTTAATTTTTGAATGGTACTAGCAAGAACGTCATCATTCATCTCTGGCAATTCAAGCTTAATAATATCTACCATTTCTAGAAGTGGTAGATATTTTTCATTCATCACAAAATCATCTAAAGCGAGGGTATAACCTTTTGCTTTGAGTTTTTTGAGGCTGGATACAATTTTTTCAGTAATGCAGATGTCTTCTAGAACCTCAATGACCATCGTTTTAGGGTCAAAAAAGGGTGGGTTATGAATGAGTTCTGAAGTGAAGTTTATAAAGGCAGGTAAGCCATGAGTAATGGTGCTGATGTCACTTTCAGTAAAAAGACTAAGCAGGACTCTCGATGTGGCTCGGTTTCCATCAAATACGCCGACAGTCGGTATATCTGTATTCTCCCTGAATAAGAGTTCGTAAGCGATGACTTCTTTGTTTGTGTTGTATATAGGTTGACGGGCTAACAAAATATCTTGCGGCTCTGCTATCATTCATTTTTACCAGACTGAAAGGAAAATTTGAAAAATAAATCTCAATATATGAAAACAGTGTAGTACAGAATTAAAGAATGTTTGTATGAACTAGTTAATTGAGGTGAGGGTTGATCAGATATTTTGAGTTTAAAATGAGTTAAATATAGCTAAGTGGTTTTAGCTAAAAAAAGAAGTGGTGTCCCCTAGGGGAGTCGAACCCCTGTTACCGCCGTGAAAGGGCGGTGTCCTAGGCCTCTAGACGAAGGGGACGCAGTGCTTACTCCGTAGAAGTGGCGCGTATAATAGGCAAGCAATTCAGCTAAGTCAAGCGTGTTTTTTTCAAAAAATAAAAATTATTCAATTTGTTGTAAACAAGCTTTTAGATTATTAGCGGTTAGGTCAAAGGCAGCTAACATACCCTTGTTGTTTATAAGTGATTTATAGCGCTGAGCTACACTTAAATAGCGAGCTGGAAGTTTGTTTGTTATTTCATTCATGGACATTTTTCTGTCCAATTTCAATAAAATTTCAAATCTGATTTTATTTTCACCAGAGCAAAAATAATAAGCATGTTCTTTTAAGTCTGCCGCAGGTCGACCGCTTTGCTCATATACAAGTGTTGAACAACGAGCATAGTTGGTATTGATGTCTGCATAGGCATTTAAAATTCCAATTTTTTTCGCCCATTCATAAACATATTCAAGTCGTTTTTTTCCATCTCGGGAAATTCCGGGTAGCGATGCCAAAGCAAGCTCTTTTGGAAGCCCTCTTTGATAAAGCTGAAGTGCCGTTAAGTGCTCACTAGTGATAATTGAGCAGGATAGAAAAGACTGTTTCGCTGCTGAAGCTTGCGTTCCTTTTTTATCTGTATTATCTAGTGCACTAGCTGTAAATGAGCACGTAATTAAAAAAATAGTCAAAAATAATTCTATGAATCGTTGATTGGTGCTGGGGGCCGTAATAAAAAATTTTCGCATTAAGAGTTTTCTAATTAAAGTGGCGTTGACAGACAAGTCTTATATTTTTGACGAAATTTAGATTGAATCGATGATCAGTCTTTGTCTTTCCGTTTAATAAGAAACTAGCATACAATTTGACTTCGTGTCGCTTTTCTAATCACATAAACGTATTTTATGTGATTCAGCATGCATGCACTGTATACGTTTATTTCGACATTGAATCTCTTTCTTTTATTTAAAAATGTAGGTGTTTATATGGTTTTCCAGGGTACTAATGAATACGTCGCAACTGATGATCTGCAAATGGCAGTGAAAGCAGCCATTTCGCTTGAGAAGCCACTATTAATAAAAGGTGAGCCAGGAACAGGTAAAACCATGTTGGCAGAGCAGTTGGCAGAATCCTTGGGTTTAAGGCTTATTCAATGGCACATAAAATCCACAACCAAAGCTCAGCAAGGTCTGTATGAATACGACGCTGTTTCACGTTTACGCGACTCCCAGCTTGGGAATGATAAAGTCCATGATATTTCAAATTACATCGTTAAAGGCAAACTATGGGAAGCGTTTTCGGCTGATGAACGTGTTGTTTTATTGATAGATGAGATTGATAAGGCTGATATTGAGTTTCCAAATGATTTGCTTTTAGAAATTGATAAAATGGAATTTTATGTTTATGAAACGCAAGAGCGAGTCGTTGCCAAGCATCGTCCTATTGTTCTGATTACCAGTAATAACGAAAAAGAATTACCAGATGCCTTTCTTCGTCGCTGCTTTTTCCACTATATCAACTTCCCGGATGAAGCGACGATGGAAAAGATTGTTGATGTGCATTATCCGGGTTTGAAGAAAGATTTATTAAAAGAGGCGCTCGATGTGTTTTTTGGTGTCAGAAAAGTCCCTGGCTTGAAGAAAAAACCCTCCACGAGTGAGTTAATAGATTGGTTGAAGTTACTTTTGGGTGATGAAATGTCAGAAAAAGCCTTGCAAGAGCGTGACCCAAGTAAAGCAATTCCTCCGCTTTATGGTGCATTAATCAAAAATGAACAAGATGTTCACCTGCTGCAACGTTTAGCTTTTATGGCGCGGCGAAAAGGTTAATGTCTATTTCATTTCTTCTCGTCACGCTATGTAAAACAATAGTTAGAGGGGATGTAAGAGCTCTTAATATAAAATATAAGTATGGTTACTTTGTTGAGATGCACACACACAGATTGGAAATAATGAATGCGCTAATAGCCAAGAAAATTGGTATTTGATGCATTTTTTTAACGTTTGGAGATCTAAATGCTAATTAAATTCTTTCAGGCAGTCAGGGCAGCAAAAGTACCCGCGTCTTTAAAAGAGTTTCTGGATTTAATGCATGCGCTTGAACAGAAAATCGTTTTCGCAAACATAGATGAGTTCTATTATTTAAGCCGCCTTTGTTTAGTAAAGGATGAAAAGCATTTTGATAAATTTGATCGTGCTTACGCTGCTTATTTTGATGGGATTGAGTCACTAGATGATCTTTTTTCGGAAATGATCCCAGAAGATTGGCTTAAAACAGAGTTTGAAAAGAACCTGACAGATGAAGAAAAAGCTCAAATAGAAGCTATGGGCGGTCTAGATGCCTTGATGGAGGCGTTTAAGGAACGGCTTGAGCAACAAAAGAAAAAGCATCAAGGTGGAAATAGAATGATCGGTACCGGGGGAACCTCGCCTTTTGGTGCTGATGGCTATAACCCAGAAGGTTTCAGGATTGGTCAAAAAAATGGCCGTCATGGTCGCGCAGTTAAAGTCTGGGAAAAGCGTGGATATAAAGATCTCGATGGTGATGTTACGCTCGGCATACGTAATATCAAGTTAGCCTTAAGACGCTTACGCAAGTTTGCGCGGCAGGGGGCGGCAGAAGAGTTGGATCTTGATGATACTATTCGATCCACTGCAAGAAATGCAGGCTACCTTGATATTAAAATGGTGCCTGAGCGGCATAATAGCATCAAGGTCTTATTGTTTTTTGATGTGGGTGGTTCGATGGATCCACATATTAAAGTATGTGAAGAGCTATTTTCGGCTGCACGTCTTGAGTTTAAGCATATGGAATATTTTTACTTTCATAACTTCATTTATGAAAGTGTATGGAAGGACAATATACGCCGTACCCATGAGTCAAGCAGTCTTTATGATCTTCTTCATAAATATTCCCCTGACTATAAGGTGATTTTTGTAGGCGATGCCTCAATGGCGCCTTATGAAATTACCCATCCTGGAGGAAGTATTGAGCATTGGAATGAAGAGGCAGGTTCTGTGTGGATGCAACGTTTAACGGATCATTTTGAAAAAGTTATCTGGATCAATCCACTGCCAGAACAGTATTGGGGGGCGGGTGGCTCGCTCGGAATCACTAAACAGCTACTGGATCATAAGATGTTCCCAATGACAGTGGAGGGGCTTGAAGCTGGAATGCGCTACTTAAGCCGCTAGTTTTAGCGGTTTTTTTCATGTTACCCTGCTTTTTCTCTTAAAATAAAAACAGTCTTTGAAATAAGTGACATATCCCCACTTTTTTTTAGAATTAGTTGCTATGCTTTATAGTACTTTAATAGCCAATTATGAATTCTCTTATGTTTTTACATTTACGCACCTTTCTAGCGTTGCTCATATTTATTAGTGTTTTTAGTGTTCAAGCTGCTGGGCCTAATGATTCATCAAGTCAGCAAGACAGTGTTGAAGAAGAATCCTTAGACGCGTCAGGAAAACCTGTTAAACAGGCAGAACCTGTAAATGAAAATTTAAGCGCGCTTGTCAATGAAGCTGAAAAAATTAAACAAGAAATTATAAAGATTAACCAGGATCTATATAAATTTCAGGAGTCGCTTCTTTATCCTGCAAATACCCAATTAGCCGTCTTTCTCTCCTATGCAGAAAAGACTTCTTTTGTAATAGACTCTATAGAGATTAACTTGGATGGGAAGCTCATCGCTTCAGCACTTTACCGGGACACAGAGGTAGAAGCACTTAAGAACGGTGGGATTCAGCGTGTTTATTTAGGTAGTCTTTCTGACGGGAAGCATAAATTGTCTATGCAGTTCAATGGCCAAGGCCAAAATGAACGCTTATTTAAGCGTAAGAAAATTTTATCTTTTATTAAAGAAGAACAAGCTCGATTTATTCAGTTAATTGTTAGTGATAATAATTCTACTGGAGAACCCATGTTTAAAGTTAAGCAGTGGTAAGGTTAATGATTGTGAGTAATATTAAAAAGCTGCTCCAATTGAAGCTTGTGTTAGTGCTGTTCTCATTTTATTGTCTCAGTTTGAATGCTTCGGCAAAGATTCAAACGCTTCCAGATGAGCTCTATAAAGGCATTGTTCAGTTTGAATTGAATAGTGGTCGGTATTTTGATGCCTTGGTGTTAATGGATGAGAGCTATCAAAAATCTAATTTAATTGATTATCTGTCCGCACTTCAAGGTTTTAATATTACAGCAGAACTACCGGCACTTGTAGAAAAAGCAAAAAAGCAGAAAAATTTAACTGATTCGGATTATTTTAAAATAGGTCGCTTGGAATATCATTTAGATAACTGTTTACCGGCTCTTAAAGCATTTAAAAAGATACAAAATAACGCATCGCTTCAAGAGAAAGGGCCTTGGTCATTTTACCGTGCCAATTGCTTTATCAAGTTAGGCAGCAATGTAAGAGCGGGGCAAGCTTTAAACGATGTGTTAGGTGGAATTTGGGCAGCGTATGCATACTATAACCTTGCCATTTCATATTCAGAAACAAGTCGAGATAACATCCAGGCTGGTCGAGCATTACTTGCCGCAGAGTCTTTCAATACAGGCAAATCAAGAGAAGCGAAAGCATTAAATGATCGCATTAACTTAGTTGCTGGTAAGCTTTTTCTGGAGGAAAAAAAATACGATTCTGCCATTCAATTCTTTAGAAAGATCCATTTAGATTCTGATAGTACCCCTCCGGGTTTATATCTAAATGGTTTGGCATTATTGGAGTCTGGTGATTTTAGGGCCGCAACACAAATCTGGCATAGTCTCAAAACATACTCGGTACTTAACCAGAGTGTTGCCGAAGCCTATCTTGCCATTCCTTTTGCCTTTGAACGTTCTGGCTACATTAGTCAAACATTAGAGGCATATTTAGATGCAAGCAATACCTTTGAAGCCGAGCTTGAGAATATTAATAAAATAGATGTTGCACTCAAAAAGCATAGTGCTGCAAGGATGTTTATTGATGATAGCGAAGCGGAAGGTGTGGAGTGGTTTTTAAAAGATGTGGTAAAAAACACCACAATTCCTCTTTATTATCAGTATCTTATGAAAGATGATGAATTATTTGATCAGGTTAGATTATATAAAGAATTAAAAATGCTTCAAAATAGTTTAGATTTTTGGGCTTCTCAGCTAAATGTTTTTGATGCATCTCTTTCTAAAAAGAAACAAAGTTATAAGAAAGAAAGAAGCAGCTTCGATGCACCTAGTGTCTTAGGTAAAATCAATGCTCAAAAGAGTAATATTGACCGTTTAGCTTCTCAGCCTGGGATGACGCCTGGTTTATCTTCAAATCTTCAGGTCGATGTGTTGAAAAATAGTATTGAGGTCTTGAAAATCCGGCTAGATTCACTTCAAGATAAAGTGCAGAAAGGTGAAGCACGCTTAAATAAACAACTGCAAGTAAGTAACTCACTAAATCTAAACATCAATTCCTTACAAAAACGCTTATCAACGCTGATTTTATCTCTCGATGAAGAGCTTACTAAATCAGTACGAAAAAGACTTTCGAAACTTAAAACGATCATGATTTCTAATTATGAGAGATCAGAGCAAGGTAGAATTCTTTTATTTGAAGAAATGGCTGAAAGCAAACAAATGAAAAAGCGTAACTTGCTGGATGGGCGCTATCAATGATTAGAAAGATTTCCGCCATTCTTTTTTTAAAAACCAACTCCGGACTTATCAATAAGGCGCGTTGGCTACTCTTGTGTTCGGTTATTTTTAGCCAGCTATTTACTTCAGATGTTTTTGCTCAAACAAGTGGTGCATTTACAATTGATGTAAAAACCGAGCCAAAAAAAATTGGAGATATCAAGCCTGCTTTTATTGTTTATAAAGATAAACCGCTCCCTCAAGTTTCAATAAATTATGTCTTGAAGAGGTATATTAAATTATTTGAAACTTCACAATCACCAACAGTGAAGATACATGCACTTAATCATATTAATAATTTACGTGCAAAATATGAGCTAGAAAGTAAAAAGCTTACCATCGATCCCTTAAAGCAGAGTCAGGCGGTTCTAGATAGTTATGACAAAATTATTGATTCGGGTGAATTCTATCAGCGGATGGATGAGCTTATTTATCAAACGGCTAAAGCGAATCAGTTTGTAGGCAATACTGAAGAGTCAATTAAGCGCCTAAAATTATTAGTTGCTTTATATCCTCGCTCTCTCTTAGTCGATGAGAGCATGTTTCGAATGGCTGAAGGTTATTTTGAATTAGGCAATTATGATGATGCGGCTGCACAATATCAGAAGCTGCTATCTTTTTCGCAAACAGATTATTTTCATTTACAGGCTAAATACAAATTAGCCTGGTCTCTATTTCGCATTGATCGTTTGGATGAGGCTGGAAAGCAGGCAGTGCATGTGCTTCAGGCATTTCCAGAACTTAAAAATGCCTTAAATTTTGAGGCGATCTCTCCTGATAAACAAGATTTAGTGGAAGATGATTTACGCTTATTATCCATTCTTTTTTCAAAACAGGAGGGAACCGAAACGCTTGAGTCAATTCAAAAACTAGTCGGCCATAAGGATTATGCATACTTACTTTATGACTCACTATTCAGATTTTATTTAATTCAAGACCGGTTTCAAGATGCCGCTCGTGTAGCACACACTTATACCGAAAATTATATTAACGATTATAATGCTTATCGAATGGCATTAAATGAAATTAAATCATACAAAGCAGGTAAGTTTGAAATTCAGGAATGGAAAGCGAAAGAGCATTTGGTTTCTCAGTTTGGTTTACCTACAGATTACTGGAAATCTTTGAATGCAGAGCAACAAATTGTTGTCAGAGCCATTCTTGTTGAATATCTTGTTGAACTTTCTCACCTTTACTATGTTCGGATGCAGACTTCTTTTGAGCAGCAAAATATGCTGGCATCATCTTCAAAGCAAGACCTTCAAGGTATTGCTCAAACATCAAGTTCAAGTTATAGAGCCTATGCAAAACAAGCGGCTGATTACTACCTGGCCTTAGTTGAAACGCGCGGTGATAACCGGATGAATGGCGGCAGTTTATATTTAGCCGCAGAGGCTCTGTTCAAATCTGGAGACTACCAAAAATCTATTGAGGTCTATGAAAGAGCAGCCTACGAGCAGCCTGGGCATGCTGATGCCATTAATGCAGGTTATGCCGCTATCCTGACGTATAAAGACTTAGCGCAATCCTACGGTCCAAAAATGGATGCTGTAACAGCAGATCTTCATCATAAATTACGGCGTGAAAGTATTGAACGCTTTGCTAAATATTTCCCTGGCGCTAAACAAACCCCGTCTTTATTAAATGGCTTAGCTGGCGAGTATTATGCTGAAAATAATTATGTTCTAGCTGAAAAAGTTTCTCGAGAAGCATTAAGCAAGCCCCTGGCTAGTGCGGATATTCAATACGGAAGTGGTTTGATTAATGCACACAGCAATTTTGAGCTAGAGCATTATAAAGAAGCCGAAGCAGGTTATGAGCGTTTATTGGCTTTTAAAAAGGATAAAGATAAATCTGTGCTCAGTGAGCGCTTGGCAGCATCAATCTACAAGCAAGCTGAAAATGAATCAGCCATAAATTTAAGTGCAGAGCTTTATCTAAAAGTTGTGGACAAGGTGCCTAATGCATCCATCGTGCCGCAAGCGCTTTATGATGCTTCAAGTCAATTCTTGCAAGCCAATAAGTGGCGTCAAGCTATTGCAGCATTGTCAGTATTTCAACAAAGATTTCCTAAGCATGCACTTTATAATGATGCTTCAGACAAGCTGGTATTTGCTTATTTAGAAAATAAAGAGCCAATCTCAGCGGCAGAAAAGCTTGTAGAGATTTCAAATACAGTTTCTGATAAAACCAAGGCATCTAATTCTTTATACAAAGCGGCTGAAATTTACCAGGAGAATGACTTTGAAAACCTGGCATTACCTTTATTAGCCATATTTATTGAGCGTTATTCTAATCAATTTGATCTGGCGATCGAGGCGTATAATGCACATATCAAATACTTCTCATCATTAAAAAATGAGTCTTCCAAAGCTGATTGGCAGAAAAAATTGGTCGCATTTGAAAAATCAAACAGTAAATTCAGAACAGCACGATCTTCAAGCTTGGCAGCCAATGCTGCATTCGAGCTAACTTATTTGGACTTAGAGACGTTTGAATCTATAAAGCTAAGCCTGCCTCTAAAGAAATCCTTGAAGGAGAAGAAAGCTGCGCTTAAAAAGATTGTTTCACAGCTAGAATCATTATCTGTATATCAAGATGCTGTCATTATGTCAGCGGCAACTTATCAGATAGCGTCTATTTACAGAACCTTAGCTAGAGATATATTAAATTCAGAGCGTCCAGCATCATTAAGTGAGTTGGAATTAGAGCAGTATGATATTTTACTTGAAGAGCAGGCATATCCATTTGAAGAGCAAGCAATGGACATTTATAGGATAAATGTTCAGAAAGTTGCTCAAGGTCAATATGATAAGTGGATAGAAAGAACCTATGATGTTCTGGCTCAAATGAATCCGACTGAGTTTGAACGTAAATTAAAAGTGACCCCATATGCTGAAACAATGTTTTAAGTATCTATCATTAGTCTTGGTACTTTCTCTTTTGCTTGCTTGTAGTAGCGGGCCAAAGAAGCCGGTGATCGTGATTGAAAAAACACAAACTCATGTTTTACCCGTGCTTAGCGCTGAAGAAAAAGCTAGTTATCAAGAGGCATTGACGTTTATGTTAGAAGAGAATTATGCCCAAGCAGAAGTCTTGTTTAATGCTCTCGTTGAAAAACAGCCAAGATTAACGGGTGCTTATGTCAATTTAGGTGTCATTAAGAAAAATGCTAAACAGTTAGAATCTGCAAAACAGCTATTTTCAAAAGCATTAGAAATTAATCCAAACTTCATTGATGCTTTATTGCAGCAAGCTCTTATCTTTCAGGATTCAGGCGAATTTACAAAAGCAGAAGACTTATTACGGCGCGCAGAAGCTATACAGCCTGAGCATCCTCTTGTTAATTATAATCTTGGGGTTTTATATGAGCTTTATCTACAAGATTACCCGTTAGCGATAAAACATTATGAGCGATATGTCTCTGTATCAAAGGCTGAGGATGTTGAAATTGTGAAGCGCTGGATTCAACTCTTGGAGCGTAAGTAATGTGCTTAATGGGAAAGTTTTTGGATTTTGTTGGCAACTTTAAAATTTATAGTTTTATCTTATTGTTGGGAATGAGTTTTCTTTCACAAGCCATTGAAAAGAAAGTTGAAACATTGGATGAAGTTACTATCATAGGCAACACTGAATTGCCTAGAGTGGTATTCGATCAACCTTGGCAGCTTCCAAGTATTGAAAAGAGTACTGATAAATCGCCACCAAAAGATATACCAGGCGTGTTAGTTCCTATAGAGCCGCATCGTTATAAGCAACAGTTGCATTTTAATCACTTTTTAGAAGTAGATGTTGAACCATTTCAATCAAAATAAAATAGCTTGTATATTAATAAGTTATTTCTAACTTAAATTACGTTAACAAAATGAGTGTTAACTTTAGGGGATTTAAAAAATGACAGTTTGTTGTCAGGAGTTATTAGCATGTTAGATACTATTGTACGTTTTTTTCAGGAAGGCGGTGCATTTATGTACCCGATTGCATTGGTTTTAGTGATTGGTCTTGCAATAGCTATTGAACGGTATATTTATTTAAGTTCAGCAAAAAGTTCAAATAGAAATGCTTTTGATATGGGGATGCTACCCATTTTAAGAAAGCGTGATTATAAAACAGCGTTAAAGTTTGCAAATGATTCTCAAACGCCTATCGCAGCGATTATGGGTGCGGGTTTAAGTCGTTTATTAAATGGCGCTCAACGTGATGACATTGAGTACGCGATGGAAGAAGGTTTAATGGAAACATTGCCACGCTTAGAAAAGCGGACTCAATATCTTGCCACACTTGCTAATGTGTCAACACTGTTAGGCTTATTAGGCACAATTATTGGTCTAATTGCTGCTTTTACTGCCGTTGCAAATGCTGATCCTGCAGAAAAAGCATCCTTATTATCACAAAGTATCTCTGTAGCAATGAATACGACTGCATTCGGTTTAATGGCGGCTATACCTTTATTATTATTTCATTCAGTTCTTCAAACAAAAACCAATGAAATTGTCGATAGCTTTGAAATGGCTGGTGTTAAATTACTGAATATGATTTCTGATCAATCAGGCCAGTCATAAAATCTGACATTGCTTATTTTATATTTGTACTTGGGTTTTTCAGATAAGGATTGAAGTGATATGGCACGAAGGAAGCATAGGCGTCCTGTTCAGCAAGCGGATCTTGATATTACGGCATTTATGAATTTGATGATCGTCTTAGTTCCGGTTTTGCTTCTGAGCATGGTTTTTTCACAGACAGCTGTTCTAGATTTAAACTTTCCGGCAAGTGATAATAGTTTGGTAAATTTGGATGAAGAAAATCTTCAACTTCAGCTAATAATTAGAAAGGATGGTCTTGCTGTAGGTGATACAAAAAACGGCTTAATTAGACGCTTTGATAATGTTAATGGCCAATATGATTTTGAGTCATTGGTCGGACTGTTAAAACAGATTAAAGCTCGCATTCCAGACAAAACCGAAATCACTTTATTGCTAGCTGAAAATATCGATTATCAAACGCTTGTAACCGCAATGGATAAAACACGTTCTTATCCGGCCGTTGTGGCTGCCAGTATGGTTGATGCTGAATTGTTTCCCGATATTTCTATAGGTGATGCGCCAGAACTGCTGTCAGATCAGGAGAAAGGTTCATGAAGCTTTCTCGAAGAGCCAAAAGGATGAAGCGCCATTACAAAAGAATGGATCAATCAGGTGGTTTAAATTTAGTATCCTTAATGGATATATTTACCATTCTTGTTTTTTTCTTGATGGTAAACTCATCAGATGTAAAGGTTTTACAACAAGATAAGTCTATTGAACTTCCAATATCTTCGGCTAAAGAGCAGCCAAAAGAAAATTTAGTTATCACAATTTCTGGTAATAACGTTCTAGTCCAAGGTCGAACAGTAGCATCCACTTTAACAATTGACTCAGATGGGCTTTTAGCCGGTTTGAAAGAAGAGCTTGAGTATCAAGGTAAAAGGATGTCGTCTAATCGTGACATTACCGATGGCTATCCTGCCACTTTGGTAGCCGATAAAAACACGCCTTATAAAGTGTTAAAAAGTATTATGGCGACATGTACCGATGCAAACTTTACCCGAATTTCTTTGGCTGTATCTAAGAAAGAAAGTTTAGAGAAAAATCAGAGTAAGGACGTTTGATGGCTGTTTCTCAAGATCGATTAAGTTTACCGTGGAGTACAGAGCGTCAGGAAAATAGACGCTTTACGGCAATATTAGTCTTATTATTCGTTTTATTGTTTGTTTTTTCGATATGGATTCCTTTGATTACGGTTCCTGAAAAGGATAGGAATACACTAGAAAAATTACCTCCTCAACTAGCAAAATTAGTTAAAAAGAAGGAAGAGCCCAAACCTGTTAAAAAAGAAGAGCCCAAACCTTTACCTAAAAAAGAACCGGTACCTGAAGCAAAAAAACCAGATCCAAAACCAGATCCAAAACCAGAGCCAAAGAAAAAAGAGATCAAGCCAAAGCTGGTAAAGCCTAAAGTCGTTAAAGATAAAGATCTTACTAAAGAAGTTAAAAAAGCCAGAGATGTCGCAAGAAAATCTGGTTTGCTTGCGCTTCAGAATGATTTGTCAGATTTAAAATCGGTTGTGGATATGTCTGCGTTAAAGAAAAATATTGCGCCTCGTACAGAGAGAACCATTGCAGCTAAAGCGAATTCTGTCGCAACATCTGATGTATTAAGGCGTAGCGCTGGTATCCAAACAAACACCTTAAGCGCTCCGGTCGAACAAGTGCAGCTAGCATCAAGAGATGACGCAAGACTGACCGCAACAGAGGATGAAATTGCTTTGGCAAAAGCGGAAGCGGAAGCCGCTAACTCTGTTAGGTTGCGCAACGCTGAAAATATAAGATTAACCACAGAATCACTAAAATCGTCACTTAATAAGCTTTATTTAAGAGAATTACGTAAGGACCCTTTCTTGGAGGGGACTTTGCTTCTTGAAGTGGTTATAGAGCCTACGGGTGAGGTGTCTTTCTGCCGAGTGGTCAGTTCAGAATTAAATAACCCTGATTTTGAATCAAAAATTGTTAGTAGAATGTATCTCGCAGATTTTGGTGAGGCGAACGTATTGCAAACAACAATTAATATACCAATTCCATTTAAACCTAATTAGGCTTAAATGCATAAATCCATAATTTTCAGGTGAAAAAAAAGGCAGCTTATTCTATATAGCTGCCTTTAACTAAGGAGAAATTAGAGGATTATAAAGAAGCGGCCTGAATGCTTCTTTTCTAATGACTATATTAATAGTATCTAGAGAAAGGGCTTAGTCGAATCGTCCATAAGGCTTAGTTGAGAAAAAAAATGAAAGAATTTTCAATAATAAAAATAATGTACGACGGTGGACATAAGATCAAGTACTAGACGATGTTAATAACTTAAAAGGCTGTATTGATCTTATGAAATTATCTTTCAGGAATATTAATAGTAAGATCAAAACCGCCACCATCTCTGGGTGTAATTTGAAGAGGGCCCTCATTAATGGTTTCAGGTAAATTGATATCGTTTATTCCAGGCAAGTTGCCAATAGAAAAAGTGAACTGATCACCCTGCCTACTAATGCCCAGATCATTTGAATTTACACCACCTATATATGAATAGTCAAAATCACCCTCTGGTACTGCATATCGAGGGTCATCAAGCATCTCCGCGATCGGGGGGGTGATGAGTTCTTGATAAGTAGGGATATTTACGACTAGCTCGGGAGCAAATACGGAATCCACGCTGGCATTTCTTAAAATCTCATCATTTAATAAAACAGATGTTTCTGTACTGTTAAGATGATTTTGTGAGTTTTGCAGTTCACTTATATCTTGATCCGAATTTTCAATAGGGGCAATGGTAAGGCTTGAATATGTTTTCTGTTGAGTACCAGATTGTTTTTTAGGTGTAACAATAATTGTTGAGTCTTTAATATAGGTTTCAGTAAGCTCTGAACTACTAAGCGAAGAAACTTCTGCAAAGCTTGTTGAAGGTAGTACGAAAGCAGTCCACAAAATAGGTGTGGTTAATCTTAGAAGTGTTTGATTAATTTTCATAATAAGTGCCTGATTTGCGGTTGGCGAAATGCTGCTCGTTAATTAATCTAATTATTTAATTTAGCATGTGTTTTTGCAAGCCATTTAAGCTATCTTATTGTTAAGAAAAGTAATTTTTTTGGAGAGTTTGATAGGTGTTTTTTTCTTTAGATAAGCTTAGTAAATGGCTTTCAGCTAAGTCACCAAGAAAAAAGAAGTTTATTTTGTCACAAAGAAATATCTATATCTTCCCGAGTTCTTTTGGTTTTGCATTTTTGGCTTTACTGCTATTGATGTTATTAACCGCGATAAACTATCAAAGTAGTCTGATTTATTTGTTAACTTTTTTTTTAGGATCTATTTTTTTCTTATCAATATGGGTGTGCTTTCTTAATTTCTCAGGATTAAAGGTTGAAGCCATTGAGTCAGGTCGCTGCTTTGAAGAAGAGTTAATTCAATATTATTACCGTATTTCAAAAAACGATAGATTGCCTTTTGGCTTAAAAATTGGCTTAAATAAAGACAGTGCTGAGCCCATTCCTTTTACGATACAAACATGTGCAGATTTAGTGTTAGTTGCTCTCAGTGGTAAACGTGGAAGGCATAAGCTAGAGCGTCTATACATAGAAACCAGATATCCATTTGGATTGGTTTTGGCGTGGACTTGGTTAAAAATTGATGCTGAATGCCTTGTGTATCCTACTGCGGTTTTTTCGATACCAGACTCAAGCTCTCAGGGGCACGGTGAAAATGATGCTAACGCGTCATCATTAGATGAATTAAATGATCTTAGAGAATATCAGCAGGGCGACTCGACAAAAAGAATTCTTTGGAAGAAATTTGCAGCAAAAGATGAACTTATTATTCAAGATCATGATAATGGAAATTTCTCTCCAGAATGGGTTGATTGGGATCATTATTCCGCTTCGACTGAAGAAAGACTTAAGCATCTTTGTTTTGATGTGTGTCGCTTGAGTGAGGGGTCTAAACCCTATGGCTTTAAAATACCTGGTGTCTTGTTAACTCCTGATAATGGGGCGCTGCATAAACAAAAATGTTTGGATGCATTGGCTTTATTCAAATAATAGTTTGGCGCTGACAAAGTGAATGTTTATATGAAAAATAAACGAAAAACCGTTTCGGAATTCATCCCTGTTAATGTTTTATTGTTTGTTACCACTTTACAGTTGATTGCCCACCAATCACACCTTCCACTTTGGTTAAGTATCTTTGTCTTGATGGTGTGTGTTTTAAAATATTTATCGTTTAAAAGTAAGCAAGCCACTATTCCATTTTTAGTGCGCTCTTTATTGGTGATTATTTCTACGATGGTATTCATACTTTATTATCGTATAAATTTTTCTGTAGATATGGCTGCGTCTTTTTTATTTTTGGCCTGTACGTTAAAGCTAATTGAATTAAGACAGAAAAAAGACCTACTGGTTTTTGTCATGACAATGCTTTATTTATCATCAGTTTCATTTTTATTTGAACAAGGAATACTTCAAACACTACTTCAACTGATTATCATAGTTATCTGTTTTTACGCATTATTTTTATATCACTTAAATCTACCTAGTATGAGCGCCTATAATTTCTTGGTCATGCGCTTGCACTTGAATTCGATGTTGAAATTAATCGCTGTAGCACTCCCTTTCGTTGTGGTTCTTTTTCTGTTTTTTCCTAGAATATCGCCTCTCTGGCAAATGCCATTAAAAACGCAGGCTTCAAAAGTGGGCTTCAGTACTGACATGTCACCAGGCGATGTTTCTGAATTAGCAAAGTCTTCAGAGCCCGCATTTCGTGTAACCTTTGATATGCCCTTGCCTGAAAGATCTAATTTATATTGGAGAGGCATGGTTTTAGACCAATTTGATGGGCGAAAGTGGACTCATACTATTGGTGATGGTGGTTTTTCTCGTCTAAGCAAAGTCGATCCTGGACGCTTTTTTGAGACCAAATTCCCGACTTATCAGGTTATGCTAGAGCCTCATCAGAAAAAGTGGGTTTTTGCTTTAGAAGGCTCTAAAGCAGCAAGTAGCAACTTAAAGTCAATTGAAATGGGTCTGTTTTTCTTGAAAACAGATGCCATTCAAGCGACGCGTTATCAGATGGAGATACCGCCTGAAAACCTCAGTGATGAATTATCACAAGTACCTACCGCTTTCTTATTGAAGAAAGTGAGCCGTATACATAATTACCAAGGTCAGGATTTACAGCTACCTTCAAAGCAGGCTAACCCAAGAACCCAAGACTATGTTAAACAATTAAGAATAAGGTTTAGAAATGATGTTCAGTTTATAACGCACTTATTGAGACAGTTTAATGAAGATACTTTCTTTTATACCTTGGAGCCACCCTTAGTTGGAGAGCATTTTGTTGATGAGTTTATATTTGATACCAAATCAGGTTTCTGTGGTCATTATGCTAGTAGTCTTGCTTATATGCTGAGGCTTGCAGGAATACCTTCTAGAGTTGTAGTCGGATACCAGGGTGGCGAATATAACAAGCAATCGGATTACTTAATTGTTTCTCAATTTGATGCACATGCCTGGGTAGAAGCCTTCCTTCCTGATACTGGTTGGTTAAGGCTGGATCCAACAGCAATGGTCGCGCCTTCAAGAATTAGTGAAGGCGCTAGAGGTATGCTATCCAATGAAAATTCATTTGCAGAAAATAGCCCCTTTGCGTCCGCAGCCATGAAATATAGTGCTTTAAATTGGATACGTTTACGCTTGGATGAAGTTAATTTTCAATGGCAAAATTTAGTCGTTAATTATAATCAAGACCAACAAGAGAGCTTTGTTTTAAAAGTATTAGGTGAATATAGCTTATTAAGAATTGCGCTTTTATTTGTTTATGTTCTCATAGGATTCTTCCTACTCATGATGTTTTATTTATGGATAAAGAGTTTGTCGGGTTACACTCCTGCAGAAAAAAAATATATGATTTGGTTATTTTTTCTTTCAAAGTTTGGTATTCGACGTCAAAAAGGTGAGTCGCCTAGAGCTTTTGTGCAGCGATTGGCGAAGACTGATTATACAAAATTAACCAAAATAACGGAAAAGCGCACCAAGATATTAGAGGAAACGCAATATCGTGATAACAAGTAATACTGGTGAAGTCCAATTAAATACCGTACTACCCTGGCAGGCTAAGCAATGGGGCAGGATGTTATCTCATGTGGCCGCTAAATCACTGCCGCATGCTTTTCTATTTTCCGGTGTTGAAGGCATAGGTAAAGAACTTTTTGCTAAACAGTTATCTTCTTTTCTTTTATGCGAGGCGTCGGAAAACGAATCAAATATAAATGGAATAAGAAATTCATGTGGAATATGTAAGCAATGCAGGCTATTTGAAAGTGATACACACCCGGACTTCAAATTCATAGAGCCTGAAGAGGGCAGTGCCAGTATAAAAGTTGATCAAGTTAGAAAGTTAGTGGATTTTTTTAGCCAATCAAGTCAGCAAGGCGGCCGTAAAATAGCCATATTGTCTCCAGCAGAAGGGCTTAATAATAATGCTGCCAATGCTCTATTAAAAACCTTAGAAGAGCCAAGTAAAGATTCCGTTATCATATTAGTCAGTCATCAGCCAGGAATGTTATTACCTACAGTTAGATCTCGTTGTCAGGTGCTTGATTTTTCATTACCATCGTTGACGGAGTCTTTGGCGTGGTTGAATACTTATAAAAACCAATTAGGCACTGGCGATTCACTTTCTGAAGAAGATTTGAGAGAGACGCTTTTGTTAGCAAATTCATCACCACTCAAAGCAATCAGTTATTTTGATATTGGTGCGTTAACTGAGCATCGTCTTATGTTGGATGAGTTAGGTTCTTTGTTAAAGAATGATAGTTTATCTACTACTTTAGCCACTAGGTGGAATGACGATATATCCTTACTGAGGCTTTCCTGGATGATTTTATGGTTAGAGCAGATATTAAAGTTAAAGTTCGGCTCAACATTAAAAGTAACTCAACAAGCAGAAAAAATGTTTATATATCTATCAGAGAAGGCTTCAAGCGCCGAATTATTTTCACTATATTCAAGCTGTTTGGATCAATATAAACTTTTTTTAGGGACATCAAATCCTAATAAGGTTTTGTCTTTTGAGGTGCTTCTTCACAAGTGGTCATCTTTAATGCGCAAGGCCTGAGAGAATATTATATATTCCAATTTGAAATTAAGTTTGGATTAGACAAAAAAGCGTAAGCAAAATTAAACTACTGACCTATACTAAAAGTTCATAAAATTTATAAATCCTCCGTTTTTCAAGTAAAGAACATATCAATAAGAGAGAACTATGTCTGCAGGTTTTGGTGCTAGAAGTGGAATATTAACCCTTACTATCAAAGATAAAGCTGTTTTGTACGCTGCTTACATGCCATTTATTAAAAATGGCGGGCTATTTATTCCAACGGCAAAAAATTATCACCTGTCGGATGAAGTTTTCTTATTATTAAACTTAATGGATGAAGCAGAAAAAATACCTGTAGCCGGTAAGGTTATTTGGGTAACTCCAAAAGGGGCGCAAGGTAACAGGGCATCGGGTATTGGGGTTCAATTTAACGCTGACGATCCAGCAGCTAAAATGAAAATTGAAACCTATCTTGCTGGTTCATTGAGTTCTGATCGTCCAACGCATACTATGTGACCTCAATTTATAGAGGTTGCATGGTTTTATGTTTATAGACTCTCATTGTCATTTAGATAGGCTCAAATTAGATCCATATAACGGCAACTTATCTGAAGCCATTCAGGCCGCACACGCAAATGCTGTGGATTTAATGTTGTGTGTTGCTATCGATCTTGAGCATATTGATCAGGTTTTAAATATTGCGAAAACATATGAGCAGGTATACGCCTCAGTGGGTGTGCATCCAGGGTCGACAGATTGTGAAGAGCCTACGGTTGAGCGTCTTCTTGATCTGTCAAAGAAAGACAAGGTCATTGCCATTGGCGAAACAGGCTTGGATTATTATTATGGAGTTGATCATAAAGAACTTCAGTTAGAGCGATTTCAACGACATTTAGAGGTAAGTAAAATATCGCGTAAGCCTGTTATCGTTCATACAAGAGATGCAAAAGAGGATACGCTGAATTGTATTAATAAATATTCTGATCCGTCTGTGGGGGGAGTTCTCCATTGTTTTACTGAAGACTTGGATATGGCGCAAAAAGCGATTGATCAAAACTTCTATATTTCATTTTCTGGCATAGTGACTTTTAAAAATGCACTTGAATTGCAAGCAGTAGCAAAAGCACTACCACTAGAAAGAATACTTATCGAGACAGATTCACCTTATCTTGCACCAGTCCCTTTTCGTGGAAAACCAAATGAGCCTAAATATGTGCCTCATGTAGCCAAATTTCTTGCAGAGTTGAAAGGGGTTTCATTAGAAAAAATAGCCGAACAAACAAGTGAGAATTTCAAGAAACTATTTTTTTTGAATTATTCAGAGAATTAATAATGCACTTAGAGCCTTTTAAAATTCAAACATCTCATTTAAGTATTGCCGGTTTGAAAAATAATGTGTTAGGTGGTTCTCCCGTGATAGCGCTTCATGGCTGGCTTGATAATGCAGCTTCTTTCTCGTTTATAGCTGATTATCTTGAATTGAATAGACCTTTTTATGCTATTGATCTTCCCGGGCATGGCTTGTCTGACCATCGTCCGAGCCCGGCTAACTATCATCTGGTTGAAAATATAGTTGATGTGCTAGGGTTTATAGATGCGTTGAGTTTATGTATTGATAAGGATATTAAACAGCCCGAAAAAGTCACCTTGATCGGTCATTCCTTAGGCGGAATAATTTGTTGTTTAATTGCTGCTTCGGCGCCGGATCGAGTTAAGGATGTTATTCTTTTAGATAGCATGGGGCCCTTAACAGATGAAACAAAAAACGTTTTACCCCAATTACGAAATGCCGTTACAAAAGCGATGCAAATTAAATCCAAGGTGTCGGTTTTTCCCACCTTTGAACTTGCAATAAGGGCACGCATGGTTGGTGTTGGCAGCATTAACAGGCTTGCTGCAGAAGCACTGGTTTCTAGAGGTCTAAAAGTAGTGGAGGGTGGTTATTCATGGACGACAGATCCCAAACTCCTCAAACCGTCATTTTTAAGATTTACCGAAGCTCAGGTGCAAGCAATATTTTCTGGCATAGCCTGTCCTGTGAAATTGATTCGTGGTGAAAATGGGTACTTCTCTGTTTATGAGAGTCTAGAAAAAAGATTAGGCTATTTTCAAAATATTGAACAAGTTAGTGTAATTGGAGGTCATCATTTTCATATGGATGGCGATGTTAAAAGAACGGCGGAGCATTTGAATGCCTATCTTGCAGTTTAGTTTACTTTTATTTTTTATTTTTTTTATTCCTCAGAGTTTTGCGCTTACGGGTGAAAAAATAACTGATTCCTTGATCAGTAATGGCGCCACTGTTGAGTACCAGGATAAAAAAGCCTATGGTTCACATCAAATTGTACTTAGTGCACCAAAGCGTATCAATAATGAGATAGTTATAGAAAAAGATAGGCGCATAGAAGGTGAGCTAAATGTTATTTTGCTGCGTTTACCTCCAAGCTTGTCACCAAGTGAATCTTTTCGTAGAGGGGAGCTGTTTCTTGCAGAAAATGGTACGCTGCAATTTCAATGTCAGCAACGTGCATGTGGTGTGAGCAGTAATTGGGCAGTTGATATTTTTGATGAAAGGCGTTTGACCGGCAGAGATAGCGATCAATACTACATAGCGGGAAAGATTCAGCTGCCTGATGCACAATATATAGTAACAATTTATTTTGTATCAAATGCTCTACGCCAGAATCTTGCATATATTACTTATATAAAGCAGGCATCAGATACAGATGTTTGGGTTAATGGTTATTTGTTGAATAGGGATTTTGTGCTTCCAGAAGATGTCCGTATATCTCTTAAAAAACGCTTAGAAAATAACCCCGGCTTAGATTTATTTTTAGCAGCTTATGTCGATAGTGATAAATTCAACACCTTGCCTAAAATGGAAAATGCGGTCAAAGTGCCGTTTGTTCTTGCACAAAAAAAATTAGCAGAATCTTTGTCAATTAACGCTTCTAAAGTGCGAATGCAGTTTGTTGGCGCTTTTCATTCGCAAATCCCAGTTGATGGTGAGCGAGTTTGGTTCAGACTCTTTTTATTCTAAGCTTTACTGTAATTTTAACAACAAACATGATCAGTATTTAATCAAACTGTTGCTGACATAATGTTTTAACAAATCTATACACAAAGTTTGGTTGATAATTTAAAGAGTATAAACAATACTTTCAGTTGGGTTGTTTCTTTGTTTTTCTAATAAAAGCAACTAAGTGTGGCGGTTTCTTCAAATAAAAATTTAGCTTTAACAGTCAATTGACTGATAAACTTCTGAAAAAAATAAGAAGCCTTATTCTAAAAAAATGACTATTTAAACAATAAAGGATAATAAGTGATGATACGCAAGCTAGCCATTGCTCTATCACTACTCGGTGCGTGTTTTACTGGGTTTGTTCATGCACTAGGTTTAGGTGAGGTGACGGTTAAATCGGCGCTAAATCAACCGCTAAATGCTGAAATAGAATTAGTTAATACTGCTGGCCTAACAATCAATGAGATCTTGCCAGGGTTGGCAACTAGAGAAGAGTTTCAGAAAGCGAATGTTGATCGAGTATATTTTTTATCTGATCTTCGTTTTGAAGTCATTACTCGTTCACAAGGCAAGGCAATTATCGTTTTAACAAGTAAAAAGCCTGTTCGTGAGCCTTTTTTGAATTTTATAGTTGAGTTGATCTGGCCAAGTGGCCGCTTGTTACGAGAATATGCTCTGTTAATTGACCCGCCTTTATTTTCTGATCAGCCAGTTGCAAATATAAATTCTTCAACAGCAAATACTAAAGAACTTATTTCAGGTGATGTTTTAAATATCTCCAATAACTCGAATTCCTCAGCGACGCCTTCTTCACGTTCACTTCTTGCACCCCCGGCAAAAATTGAGACGGGAACTTATGGCGCAACAAGTACGAATGATACGCTTTGGGATATAGCTATCAAAGCAAGGCCAAATAGGAGTGTTAGTCCGCAGCAAGTTATGCTGGCTATACAAGATTTAAATCCGAACGCTTTTATGGATAATAATATTAATAAGTTAAAAGCAGGACAAGTTTTAAGACTACCTTCGATTGAAGAAATAAAACAACGCAGTCAGCATCAAGCAATTATTAGTGTAATTGCTCAGAATGAAGCGTTGACAGGTAAGCGGGCACCATCTGTAGTGCAAGGTTCCGATACGAAAGATCTGGGTTCATCTAGTGCACAAAATAAGTCTGTTAAATCTGGGGGCAGGGTTCCTGGCGATGAGTTAAAATTGATTGTGTCAGATAGTGGTTCAAATGCTACATCTAACAGTGCAAACTCAGGTCAATCCAAACAATCTGGTTCTGGTGCAGCTAATGATCTAGCCATTACTTTAGAAAAATTAGATAAAGCAAGTATCGAAAATAAAGAGCTAAATGGCCGAGTTTCTGATTTGGAAGAGCAACTATCAACTCTTCAAAGACTACTTACATTAAAGAATGATCAGCTTTCTGCAATACAAACTCAAATGCGTACGAACGAGTTAGAAAAGTTAAAAGCCCAGAATGAATCTGAAGTTGCTATTGATGAGTCGGAAAACCTCAGTGAAGAGCCTATTAACAGTGCTCAGAATGAAGCGCTAGAGCAAGTTAATGAACAATCCGATACTGAGGTTATGGAAGGGGCTGAAAAAAATATAGAGGGAGCTCCAGGGCTTAATGAAGCTGAAGAAAAAATGGCTGAAAACAATGTCGCATTAAGCGAAGCTAAAGCTGTCATTCCCACATCTAAAGAAACGTATACGCAAAAGAATACTTCCCAGGTACCTTCCCAGAATATTATGCAGGTAATACTAAATAATCCTTTGTATTTAGGGGTTTCTCTGGTGAGCGTGTTTGTTTTAGTTGTCTTGTTGTGGTTAGTGTCACGTTATAATGCAAGACGAGAAGAAGAGTTTCAGACTCAAAATACTTATAACGGTGATGAGTTCGATGAGCCAGAATCTAATACTTATTTAGATTCTGGCGATAATTTTGAAGATGATGATCTTGATACACAAACTCAAGATTCGTTCGATGAAGAAGAAAATTTCGAGTCTTCTGACGAAACAAGTGACTATTCATCAGAGCCAGAAGGTGAGTCTCAGGATATATTGGCTGAAGTTAACGCTTATATTAGCTACGGACGCTTAGATCAAGCTTCTAGTGTATTGGAAAAGGCTATTTCAAGTGATCCTGTCAGAACAGATTATCGTTTGAAATTGTTAAGTATTTATAAAGAGTTAGGTGATAGACAAGCGTTTGATCGTCAATTCAGCGAGTTGGAAGCTATTCAGGATAGAGCTGCAACTCAGAAAGCAGAGAAAATTAGAGCGGAGCTACTTCAGGAAGATTCATTAGCTTTAGATGCAGATGACCCTGATTTAAATTTTGATTCAAAAAGTGATAATGTTGAACCTGAATCTTCTGATGATAGTGACATTGATGAAGAATTAAAATCCTTTGATTTTGATAGTGTTAGTTTAGAAGACGAAGAACAAGACTTGGACTTAACTTCCGAGCTTGATTTGGATGGTTTGGATATAGGGGACCTGGAACAAGAAGATCTTAATGCTTTATCTTCTGAAACTGATGATTCATTAGAGGTTGATGATGTATTAGCTCTAGACATGAATAGCTTGGATGTCGATGAATCTAAAGATGAATTAGAGTCAAATGATTTTGATGACTCAATTCTCGATGTAGAGTTAGAGGATCTAGATCTTAATGCTGAGCTTGATCAAGAATCTGAAATTGCCTTGGCGGGTGATAATGATGAGCAGGATTTGCTTTCCAGTGATTCTAATGAAGAACTTGTGGTTAGTGATGATATTCTTGAAGAAGCCGCACAAGCATTTGAAGAAGAAAGTACAGCTTTTGATGAAGATCTAAGTGATGCAGATGACTTTGATTTCTTGAATGGTACCGATGAGGCTTCAACTAAGTTAGATTTGGCGAGAGCATATATAGATATGGGTGATATTGATGGCGCTAAAGATATTTTACTTGAAGTCACAAAAGAAGGTTCAGATGCTCAGCAAGCAGAAGCAAAAGAACTTATTGACTCATTAGATTAACTTTCAAGAGTGTATTCAGCTTTATGTCTATTGAATAGTTATTCAGTAGACATAGTTTATTAAGTAAGAAAATATTAATGTCAGAAAACTCAGAACTATCAAATGCGGCCAGTACCTTAAAAGTAACTGGCCGTGTTGCTTTATGTATTTCGTATAACGGTAATCAATATTTTGGTTGGCAGTCACAGAAAGATGATTTGCCTACAGTACAAAAATTTGTCGAGAAAGCTATTTCATTAGTGGCAAATGAACAGATTCAAGTTGTCTGTGCCGGTCGAACTGATAAGTCAGTTCATTCTTCTTATCAAGTGGTGCATTTTGAAACATCTGCAAAACGAGATCTACGTTCTTGGGTGTTCGGATGCAATGCAAACTTACCTAAAGACATCAGTGTGTTTTGGGCTGGCGAAGTAGATGAAGATTTTCATGCCAGGTTTTCAGCAAGCAGTAGGCGCTACAATTATGCCATTTATAATCACCCGGTTCGGCCATCAAATTTTTCGACAGAATTAACGTGGTGTCATCATCCTCTTGATGCCAGAGCAATGCATGAAGCCGCGCAATATTTGGTCGGTAAGCACGATTTTACTTCTTTTCGAGCGGTAGGCTGTCAATCAAAATCTCCAATTAGAAGCCTGGAGTTTGTAAATGTAAGGCGTTACGGAAATATTGTCTTGCTTGATATAAAAGGCAATGCTTTTTTACATCATATGGTAAGAAATATTGCTGGGGTTTTAATGGCGATAGGTTCTGGCAAAGAACAAGTGTCGTGGTGTTCGGATGTGTTGAAGGCGCGTGATAGAACTCAAGCTTCGGTAACCGCTTCTCCCTATGGTTTGTTCTTGACTCAGGTTGATTACCCGGAAAGATTCAATATACCAAAGTCTTCTGGTGCTCCCTCACTTATTCAAGCAATGATCAATGCTTCATCTGGTCAAGACGTATTGAATAAAGAACTTTGGGATGAAGAAATATGGAAAATTGCATATTTAGATAAATAATCATCTATTGAGTTCAAAATATTTTCATGCTTGACTGAATTGTCAGATTTTGTTGTCTTAGCTTTCTTAATTGCTAGCGTTTAAAGCTTTAGTGTACTTAAGCATGTCGTTATAATACTAATCCTTTTATAGTATCGCCTGTGATATTTAGATTATTCGGAAGTCTTGAATCGTGAGAATAAGAGCAAAAATTTGTGGAATAACTTCCTATGAAGATGCCATTCATGCCATCAACGTGGGTGCTGATGCGCTTGGGTTTGTATTTTATAAACCTAGCCCACGTTATATTTCAATAGAGCAAGCAAGCCATATTTGCAGAAGACTTCCACCCTTTGTATCAAAAGTTGGTTTATTTGTTAATGCGAGTCGAGCAGAGATTGATGAAGTTTGTAATGCTGTAGCACTTGATCTTCTACAATTTCATGGTGATGAGCAGGAGCAAGATTGTATTGGTTTTCCAGTGCCTTATATAAAAGCCATCAGAATTCAAAGTAATAAAGATTTTGAATATGCAGAAAATGAATTTTCTCGTGCCCTGGCAATTTTAGTTGATGCTTACAAGCCGGGTGTTCCCGGTGGTACTGGTGAAAGCTTTGATTGGTCATTGTTGCCGAAAGAAAGATTGAAGCCACTTATTTTAGCGGGTGGTTTAAATGAAAAGAATATTTATCAAGCAATTCAGTCGGTTCGACCGTATGCTGTCGACGTTAGCGGTGGTGTCGAACGAGAAAAAGGCAAGAAGAACCATCAAACTGTTACCCAATTTTTAAATGAGGTGTCGCGTGCCAGCGAATAAACTTATAACAGAAGAATTACTAAAACAACTACCTGACAGTAAAGGTCATTTTGGCCCTTATGGCGGTAAGTTTGTTTCTGAAACTTTAATGTCTTCATTGGATGACTTGGAAAAGCAGTATTTGTCATTAAAGGACGATACTGAGTTTCGTAGAGAATTTGATAAAGATATGGCTGACTACGTTGGTCGCCCATCGCCTTTGTATTTTGCAGAGCGTCTGACGAGAGAAGTGGGTGGTGCAAAAATATACTTAAAGCGAGAAGATCTCAATCACACTGGTGCTCACAAAGTAAACAATACAATTGGGCAGGCTTTGCTAGCAAAGCATCTTGGTAAGCCTCGTGTAATTGCTGAAACTGGCGCTGGTCAGCATGGTGTTGCAACAGCTACAGTTGCAGCACGTTTAGGCTTGGAATGTAAAATATTTATGGGCCTTGATGATGTTCGTCGTCAAACCTCAAATGTGTATCGGATGAAGCTATTAGGAGCCGAAGTAGAAGCCGTTACCAGTGGTACCCGAACCCTGAAAGACGCCATGAATGAAGCGATGAGAGATTGGGTAACGAATATTGATAACACCTTCTATATAATTGGTACAGTTGCTGGGCCACACCCTTATCCGATGTTAGTGCGTGACTTTCAGTCTATCATTGGTCGCGAAGCTAAATTGCAGTGTCTGGAAAAAGAAGGACGCTTACCTGATACCTTGGTTGCCTGTGTCGGTGGCGGATCGAATGCAATTGGTTTGTTTTATCCATTCATCTGTGATCATGGTGTCGAAATGTACGGTGTAGAAGCCGGTGGTGATGGTATTGAAACGGGTCGGCATGCGGCACCTCTTTCAGCAGGTCAGCCAGGGGTGCTTCATGGAAATCGAACCTATTTAATGTCTGATGATGATGGTCAAATTATGGGTACGCATTCTATTTCAGCGGGCTTGGATTATCCTGGTGTTGGACCTGAGCATTCTTGGTTAAAAGATATGAAACGTGCCGAATATGTTTCTGTGACGGATACAGAGGCCTTGGCTGCTTTTAGGCGTTTGACTCTTGTAGAAGGTATTATGCCGGCTTTAGAAACTAGTCACGCCATAGCCTATGGCATAAAGAAAGCAGCAACTATGTCTAAAGATAAGATCATGATTATTAACTTATCTGGTCGTGGTGATAAAGATATTCATACGGTTGCTAATCTTGACGGAATTGAGGTTTAAACATGAGTCGTATTAAACAAGTTTTTAGCGGTCTAGAAGCGATTGGTAAGAAGGCACTAATTCCTTATATCACCGGTGGTGATCCTGAACCGGGTTTGACCGTTGGTATCATGCATACTCTTGTCGAGGCCGGCGCTGACATAATTGAGCTTGGCGTACCATTTTCTGATCCAATGGCCGATGGCCCTGTTATTCAGCTAGCTTGCGAGAGAGCCTTAAAGCATCATGTGTCTTTAAATGATATCTTTTCAATGGTCAAAGCGTTCAGAGAAACGAATCAAATAACGCCAGTGGTGTTAATGGGCTATTTAAATCCTTTAGAAAAAAAAGGTTATGAAGCGTTTGCAAAAGAAGCGGCAGAAGCCGGAGTAGATGGCGCGTTAATCGTTGATTTACCCCCAGAAGAAGCGGATACCCTAGTTCCTTTTCTAAAACAAAATGGTTTAGATTCAATATTCTTAATTGCGCCAACGACTACAGAAGCGAGAATTAAAGTCATTTGCGAGCACAGTTCGGGCTACGTTTATTATGTTTCGGTAAAAGGTGTCACGGGTTCTGCTTCAATTAGCCAGTCAGAAGTGGCTGACAAGCTGGCGTTAATCAAGAAGAATAACCTAATTCCGGTTGGGGTTGGCTTTGGAATACGTGATGCGGCTTCTGCTGCTGAAATTTCTAAAGTAGCCAGCGGTGTTATTGTTGGCAGCGTTATCGTTAACCTTATTGCTGAACATCAAGATAAGCCAGAAAAACTTAAGAGCGAAGTTAAAGCTTTAGTTTCGTCTATGCGTAAGGCAATGGATTTAGTCGAATAAATATAAATTTTAGCAGTATGCAGTTGTTATCTGATGATTAGACGCGTTATATAGGAATAGATATGAGTAGCTGGTTAGACAAAATCAAACCTAAATCAATTCGGTCAGATGCTCAACCGAAAGGTAACATCCCAGAAGGTGTTTGGAAAAAATGCCCAAAATGCCAAGCTGCTTTGTACGGGCCAGAATTAACTAAAAATTTAGATGTATGCCCGAAATGTCAGCACCATATTCGTATATCTGCTCGTCGTAGAATAGATATTTTTCTCGATGAAGAAAATCGTGTTGAGTTAAATGCCAATCTTGAACCCAAAGACCATTTAAAGTTTAAAGACACCAAGAAGTATAAAGACCGTCTTTTGGAAAATCAAAAGCGTACCAATGAAAAAGATGCACTCATAACCTTTAAAGGTGAGGTTAATGGTCTTCCTGTGATCGTTGCCGCCTTTGAGTTCTCTTTTTTAGGGGGGTCAATGGGAGCAGTCGTTGGAGAAAAATTTGTTCGGGCAGTCAAGTTTTGTTTGGATGAAAGAAAGCCTCTGATATGTTTTAGCGCAAGTGGTGGCGCTAGAATGCAAGAAGCGCTTATTTCTTTGATGCAAATGGCAAAAACAGCAGCCGCTCTTGAGCGCTTAAAGTCTGAACGGCTTCCTTATATTTCTGTTCTTACCGATCCGGTTTTTGGGGGCGTATCAGCTAGTCTTGCAATGCTTGGTGATTTGAATGTGGCTGAGCCCTATGCCTTAATTGGCTTCGCAGGCCCTAGAGTGATTGAGCAGACAGTCAGAGAAAAGTTACCAGAAGGCTTTCAGCGCAGTGAGTTTCTTTTGGACCATGGCGCAATTGATATGATTATCCTTAGACATGAGATGAGAGATAGGTTATCTGGAATATTAACTAAGCTAATGTATGCAGAAACATCTATAAAAAATAGTCAATTGGAAAGCGCTTCAAAAGAAGAAGTAATAAATAATAACACTTCAAGTGACTCAGAAAGTCTTTCGTCTGTTGATAGTAGTGATGATAAATAGGACTTTACCGCAATGGTTAGCATATATATCGAGCACTCACCCATCAGATATAGAGATGGGACTGGATCGTATCAAAACAGTTTTTAACAATCTCAATCGAAGTAAAAATAACCAAAAGATTGTTTTAGTTGCTGGAACAAACGGTAAGGGTTCTACCGTTGCCATGATGGAAGCAAGTCTTCTTGCTCTAGGTTATAAAGTTGGCGCTTATACTTCACCGCATATACTTTCTTATAATGAACGGGTTCGTATCAATGGATCTAATGTATTGGATCCGGCTTTAATTCAGGCCTTCGAGAATGTAGAAAATGCCCGTCAACAGACACCGCTAACTTATTTTGAATATGGCACCTTAGCTGCTTTCGATATTTTATTTTCAGTAGAATTGGATGTGATTTTGCTGGAAATAGGCTTAGGTGGCAGGTTAGATGCAGTAAATATAGTAGAGCCTGATATAAGCATCATTACTTCGGTCGGCGTTGATCATGCTGAATGGCTGGGTAATACCGTTGAAGAAATTGGTGCTGAAAAGGCGGGTATTTTAAGGCAAGATTCTCTGTTTATTGGCGGCGAGTGCATGCCTCAGTCTGTCTTAAAAAGATCTGAAACATTAGCGTGTAAAACGCTTATGTTTCGCCAAGACTTTAATATAAATTCTGGTTCAAGCTCTAAAAATGTTTGTTTAAAGGTAGATGCTACCGATCATGTCTTTACAGGCTTCCCTTCAGTATTTCTTCCAGAAAATAATATTTTAATTGCCATGCAAGCGGTTGTTTGTGTTCAAAGTTTACTTGAAAAAGAAAAAATATTTGATCAATACCATTATTCTTACATGCTTACAGCAATAGAAGCCCTTAATTTGCCGGGTCGTTTAGAAAAAATTAGTCATCCTAAAGCGCAAGATTTGTTTATTGATGTTGGTCATAATCCCCATGCTGCGGAGTTCTTGAAAATATTTTTGTTAGAAAATGCAAAATCAGGTAAACACATACAGATTGTCTATTCCGCTTTAGTGGATAAAGATGTTTTAAGTGTTATGGAGATACTGGCGCCAATAGTAGATCGCTGTGTCCTCGCTCCTTTAAAATCTGAGCGGGCAATGCCTCTCGACAATTTAAAAGAATTTGCAGTTAAAGCTGGTTTAAGAAATGTGGTATCGTTTGCGTCCATTGATAAAGCAATTACTGATGCCTTGTTATATTCTTCAGATTCATTAAGAAGAGGTGAGCCATTATTAACGCTTATATTTGGTTCTTTCTACATCGTGGAGGCGGCAAAACGCTTTTTTGAAACTTATGACTGATACTGTAGATACTTTAAAGCAGCGTGTTGTTGGTGCTTTCGTTATTATTTCGTTAGCGGTGATTTTTTTGCCAATGATTTTTGATGAGCCTCATCAGCAACAAAGTAATATCATTGTTCCTGTTCCAGATAGACCTTCATTTCAAATAAAAGAAATTAAAAAGCCAAGCAAACCTGATTTTCAAGGTCTTGAATTTAATCTCGAATCGCAAAAAGTTGTTGAAAAAGGGTCAAGTGTATCAGTATCAAGGCAACCTGAAGGCTCTGAGAACTCTCAGAAAGTTGATGGTATACTAGTGGAAAAACAAAAAATTACAGAGGATACTTCAAGTAAAGTCGAGTCAAAGCCTGTTGTTGATGCCCCGATCTCTAGCAAGACGCCTGCTGTTAGTCATTTGCCCGTGTTTAAAAACGTATGGATGGTGCAGTTAGGTACCTTTAGTCAGACAAAAAATGCCTATCAGTTACGAGATAAGCTCAGGAGAGACGGTTTCGATGGCCATACTAAGCCAGTGGAAATAAGTGGTGGGACTGCCATTCGTGTCTTTACCGGTCCATTTGTTGATAAGTCCGAAGCAGAAAAAATCAAAATAAAACTAGACAAAAAATATAAAGTAGATAGCAGAGTGTTGTTTTTTGATGCCTAATTGCATAGAACTTTGTTATCATGCGCCGCTCATTCATCTTGTCTAATTAGAAGTCTAGATCGTTATAATAAATAGTGTTGTATTTACCCTATTAGATTCTGATGATTTCAAGCTGAATTACACGTTTGATCTGTTTTTTTAATTGTTATCAATCAAGGGTAAGCATCGTTAAATGTCTGGATTAAATTGGGCGGATTGGTCGCTCATTGTTATTATTTCTCTATCCAGTTTAATGAGTCTTAAGCGAGGCTTCATTAAAGAAGCTTTATCGCTAGCAACTTGGGTTGTCGCATTTATTGTCGCTCGAACATTTCACCCAAATTTACAAACTATTCTTACCGCTTCTATTGAAGAGCCTACCTTAAGAACAATCGCAGCATTTAGCATATTATTTGTAGGTACCTTACTTGTTGGCGCCGGTGTAAATTTTATAGTGGGTGCCTTGGTGAGATTGACTGGCTTGAGCCCTGTTGATCGTTTATTAGGTGTAGCCTTTGGTCTTTCCAGAGGTATCGTCTTATCTGTTGTTGTAATAGCCGTTCTTAGATTAACGCCTTTCTCT
>TARA_R110001592_G_C13193003_1_pt1 | contig 89121 bp, 159 predicted proteins | sample TARA_R110001592 | Tara Oceans TARA_R110001592 (sample SAMEA4398387) | marine metagenome | biome: Polar Biome; feature: [SRF] surface water layer (ENVO:00010504); material: water (ENVO:00002006), including particulate matter (ENVO:01000060) such as... | depth 5 m | reverse complement strand
GCCAGTCTTCTCTAGTCTCCAAGAATCTATAGGGTATAATGTTGGAGCAAAACCAGTACCACATTCATTGATAGAATCTTGGTCATGTCTACCTCCATAAAGGCTTTCCCCATTTATATCACTACTGAACATAATCATTCCTCCTGTTCTTCAAATAATCTTTCTCTACATAATTCTTCATGTGCTTCAATATCCACTTCATCTAAACACTTATCGCACCAACTCCCATCTGGAGTGTAATCACCACAATCAGGGCAGGAGTAGTCATCTAAAGGTTCTTGCATTTATTCTCCCCCCAACACTTCACTAATATCGTGTGCCAAACTAACAACACCATCAGCACACTCTATTTCATTCTTAGACCCAATGATAATACCATTAATCTGAGATAGTAAGGAAACCATCTTTTCATTCCTTACCTCCATCTTCCCAGCCTTACGGATAAACTCATCCATCTTCCACTCACTAGGACGTTCTGCTCTCCAGTATTTTAAATCATCACTTAGTTTATTTTCCATTGGTTTTCTCCTTCTTAAACTTATTAACAAATGCTGCTTGGTTAGGGTTAAGATAACATTCTTTACCACCATTGAATAGGTTTTTAATCTGATTATATTCAGTCAACCAATTATCTAAATTCATGCAGAAATACTTACCCTGTGCATGTTCTATCATATGAAACTCGTCAACACTAAAAGTTATTAACATTTTCTTGTATAAGAAATTATAGTAACTTTTCCAAGAATCACTACACCTCCAGTATTCTTTCAATGTCTTTACACCCCAAAGCTTCTGCCAGCGTGTAGGTTTCCAATCTAATTCAGCCTGTGCTACCTTCTCACGAAGTATTGCGTTCAATTCATTAATAGATGTTCTATATTCTTCTAATGCAGAACCAATTTCATCTATATTATATAATGCCATACCTTTAAATTCCATTACTTACTCCTCATTCTAATTAATCTACCAATATATTTCCATCCACTATACATTATAAACCCCACCATTACAAGTGTAGTTGTCACCATCACCACTGCCCATATAATAGGCCACAATATCATACAAATTATTGTTGTGGTGTTATATGCTGCTCTAGAGAGGTTTGAGAACATAGATAGCATTGATAATATAAACCCTGTGACAAACATCCCACAGATGTATGTTATAATTAATATTGTTAACATGTTTTATTCTCCTTTTAATCTTGATATACGCTGCTCATGGTGTGTTATTAGTTGGTCTTTAATAACCTCTCGCATACACTCAATTAGAAAGTCTTTAGCGTTAGCTTCACCACATAATAGTTCATCTAACATAAGCTTTTCTGCTAGAGAGGCTAAGAACGCATCTTTGTTTGTTACTAAATGTTCTACTATAGCACTTGTGCTTACCATTCGTAGTTTATTATTTCTAATCATGTTTTATTCTCCTTAGAATCCTAGCTTACGTCTAACTTCAGCAATGAATAAACCAGATGATGTGGTAGCCTCTTTAATCTTATCTGATAGTGTTTTATTCTTAGCTAATTCTTCTTGGTAAAGCTTCTTATAATGTTCTGTATTAAGTTTAGCCTCACCTATATGTTCATGATGCCGTCTAGATATTGCACTACAATCCTTTCTATAATCAAAAGTAGATATCACCTTTAATATTAAATCATGTTCTGGTGGTAGTGGTTGACTTTTATCTGGGTTCTCCCAAGACATATAAGATTTCAAATCAAGAATCTTACTGTCACAACTCTCCCTAAATTTAATTACTCTTTCTCGCCTAGCTTGACGTTCTTCTTTAGTCATAATCTCTCTCCTAATTCTCACTACCCAAATAAACAAAAAGGCAGAATCCCTTTCTGTACGTTACATTCTAAGATGTACTATACATGAGAGATTCTGCCTTGTCAATGTTTTATTAAAAATAATTTCCACACTCTGTCACTTCAAACCAAACACTCAGCCCAATATCCCCATCTGGGAACATCTCAGCATCTGCTATAAACCCACCACAACCTTGTTTACTACGTTTACCATTATTAATACATTCTGTCACAACGGTAATACAACGTTCAACAGCAGCATCAAATAAGTCAGTTTGTTCTGGTGGTCGTGTATCAATCTGCCATGTCCAGTGTAATGCAATCATTGTTTCTCTAATACTGTGGAAGTCCAATCCACTCACAATTTTAATCACAGCTAATTTAATCTCTGTTGGTGACATATCTTTTGTAATGCTTAGCTTTTGCATATCTTCTCCTCTTATTATCCTATTTACCTTTAAACATCTCTCCAAGGTCTTTCCAATTATTATATGTTATATAATGTTGTCGAGCTTCCTCACATTGTGTATATGGTGTGTGGAACTTAATGCATAATGTCTTATTACCCATTTGGTTTAGGAACGAGACTCTATCATCTACGATTACATCAGCACGTACAAACCCCTTACTCTTTGTACTAATGAAATGGAAATCTTCGTCAGCAATAAAACCAAGACTACGTTTCAAGAATTTAATCTTGGAGTCAGTATGGTTCTGGAAGCAGTACGAGGTAAACACAAGCTCATGTCCATCCATATACCAATTCATTATAACTTCTTTTGCATACTTTAGCAACTTAGCATCGTCATATAAATCAGGCTGTCTCCAGAAGTCAAAGCCATCAAGGTCACTAGGAAGCTCGTAGTAACGTGTAATGTTATAATCAACACGTTCATGTTGTAAGTCTTTCTTGTATCGCTTCTCATCGAATGAGAGGGACTGTGATACTAACCACGAGTGCCATTTGGGTATGATGTTTGTTAGTACTAAGTCTACATCTATAGCGATAACCTTCTGTTTAGTCATTTACCACCACCCAATTAGTTACTTTCTCCACTGTTACAAAAGGTTTATATACCACACTTAGATTTGTAGTTCTAAACTCAAAATGTTCTAATTCTAAATCACATACCATATCTTTAATCTGATCAAATACCCAATGGTTTTGTTTTATTAGTGGCATATGATCCACCATGAGGACTTTATCTGGGTGTTGCATACACTTACCAATAAATTCTAAGATATATCCTGTAGTATTGCCAGTGTAACGTCCCTGCCACATTTCTAAATCCGATGTGTTATTGTTGTTTTTAAAAGCCTCGTATGCCATTTTACTTATTTTCATTTTGGTTCTCCTTAAATTGTAATGGTTTGTTTCTCTAGTACCATCTTCTGTTGTAAACTTAAATCCTCAGTAACCATACCATAGATAGCATCAGCATAGTATTCAAGTTGTTTTAAGCTGCCATTGTTGTCCACTGTGTAATCTGCTAAATCCTGTGTCACTGTACAGCTTGATAGTGGCTCCTTATATAAAACTCGTTTTGATGAGTCAACCCAGTAAATGATATCGAACACACCTTGACGTTTACACTCTAGAAGTTCTTCACGGTCACGCATACCAACATAAATATCTGAGGTGCTAATAATATATTTAGCTAGTTTAGCTTTATCATCTTTATTATATTCACAGATTAGCTTAAACCATAAGTCACGATGTGAATGTCTGTCATTGAAGCAATCGTCCACTGTCTCATATCCATGTTCATCCTTCATAATATCAAAGATGAATAATTCAGCAGCGGCATAGGATGATGATTGAAATGTCATCCCGTATTTGTCTCGGAGTATCTCTGCTAATGAGTCTTTTCCATGAGTCCCTAACCCTATGATTAATATACGTTTATTAGACATTCATACTCTCCTTTAAGTTGATTTTCAAGGTATTTAATTGACTTTACATAGAACTTATCACTAATACATTTATTATTCAGTGCATCTCTTAATATCTTCTTAGATACTTCCATTTTCTTCTTCATATAAACGGCATAGGCTTCCTCTGGTGTGTCATATAACCCTAGATGCGTCTGTATACCTCTACCATTACACACTTGGGCAACAAACTTCCTATTTTTCTTTTTATAGTAAACTCCTTGTGGGTATGCACCTCTTTTAGCTTTAGTATTGGTAAATAAGGTATTTATATGGCGTGGTACATACTCACACGTATCTTTGCTGTATACCTTATACCCTACAGGAGAGAGTACATCCTTATCCAAATGGAAACCCTCTATATAATTATCTTCAAACCACAAAAGAAATTCTCTGAAGTGGTGCCAATCATCAGAGACTACACAACCTGCGTATGATGGGTTTTTATGTCTCTCCCATTCGGCATAACATCTCCTCATCATACCACTCCATGTGGCATATGCTTTAGTTATTAGTGGGGTGTCTCTTTTGCTTACACCTTCCCCCATATAACCAACACCATATACTTCAGGTGCATATAGATCTTTAATCATCCCAGACTTAACATCCTTATTTGTTAGTGATGTTATAAATCCAGTCTTGTGGAAAACTATTAAGTAGCGATCTACAGTCAACCTATTTAACACTGTGTATAGGTGTCCTTTACTATTCTCGAAAGTTTTACCAACCAACTCTGGGGTATTCTTCTTTATCCAGAAACCCCATTTATCTTTCTTACCGCTCATATACCTAATCCTCCTTAATATTTACAGTAACGCCTTTGATAATCTCTGGCATAATTAGGCCAAGACTCTCTACATGTTCTTTTGCTACTTGATAATAGTACATAAAATTTGAGACAAACCCCGTATTGTCTAATACAATAAACATTGATTCATTATGACCACTCTCTATAACCTTTTCATCCCACTCCAATTTAAGTTTAGTACAAATATCCTCAACTTGCTCTTGTGTTATAACACTCATCTAACCCTCCTCATTCCAATAATCCAAATCACTCTGAATCCAACTCTCCAAACTAACTCCTGCCATACTAGCACATTCTGCATAGAATGTGATTGTTGCTTTATCCATTTGTTCAATTGACATATATCCTCCTCCAAGGTTGCACACTTCGTATACTTTAACGTATTGCAGCTTTAATCACTGTCCGAATCTTATACTTACCATGTCCATATTCACTGTCCACCCATTCCTGTGCGTCACCACGACTCCTCAGTTTAACAAACACGAAGTTGTCCATAGCATCCCTAATGTAAAACTTACTAGGTGCTCTGAATTCATCTGATTCAAACTCTGATGCACTCACTGTAACATGTTCAATTTCTTTAGTCAATGTGTTTCTCCTGTTTAGTTAATAATGTTAGTTAAGGTTTGATACATCCACCAGTGCTTCATCTGCCCAAGCTTTATATGTATAAGCTTGTTGGTCAAACTCTACAATTTTACCTAGTGTTGTTTTCATTATGTTGTGCTGTTTTTCAAGTTTTTTAACCTTATTGTATAAATCATCATAGGGTAAGCATACATTATATTTATTGCAACTAAACGCCTCCTCTGTACCAGCATGGAAGTATCTACCTTCCCTACCGCAATTACATAACTCCATATCAATAATTCCCCCTCTGGTCTTTATCATATTCATATAATGAATCATATAACATCTCAGACAAATGTGGATTATCTAATATCTCACTAATATCTGTCCCTTCCATCCATACACGTAATATATCTCCATCTTGATATTCAATCTTCATATCAATTGGTTCCCCTGCCAATGTACTCCAAGGGAATTGGTAGTGTTGTTTCATTGTTTGTTGTCCTCCTGTTTATTTCTTATCTACCTTTGGCAAGTGGTCGTCCAGTAAGTGGAATATCTTATCAAATAATGTTGAAGCTATTACCGAACCAGCCATCAAAGGAAAGAATATTAGCCTAACCCACATCTTCCAATCAAATTTATGTTTCCAGAATAGTTTTATAAAAGTATTATTCATCAATTCTCCTAGCCCACCTTTGGAGAAGCGTGGGCATGTTGTTATTCATTTCTTTATTCTATACCAGTCTCGGTAAGCATGTCAATCAATTGTTTCTTAGTGAGCTTGTTTAAGTCTTCTTTGACTAGTGGTGGGATTGGTGCAGTTTCCTCAATCTGGTATGTCACCACTTCCCCACCACTAAATACATCACGGAGGGTTGCAATTTCAACTGCACGTTCTGGTGTAGCCCCTGCATCTAGTGCGGCCGTAGCGAAGTAATCCCCACTACCTAAGATAACAGGCTGTTGTTTAATTAATTTAGCCCCACCCCCCTCATGTATAACTACAACACCATCTGGGCAGAGGATAGCACCTATAAAGTCATTTTCAACCATATCCTCTGGAAAGTTGACACTGGCATATGGGTGAGTGTCCTGTAGTGTCTCATGTAATAACGTGTCTTCCACCCAAGTGAAGAATTTAACTAGACTAGATGCTCTACCAGCACCAGTTACAATGTAGTCCCCAACTATTCGAGCCTTTACAAAATCATAGCTTACAATAAAATCACCTTGTGTTGCTAAACTATCCGTTACTACTCTATTTTCTGCAATCACTACTGTTGTCATACACCCTCCTTACTTAATAGGCTTCTTTCTTTAGCCTTAACAACCATCTTACAGAAACCAGAACGGACAATATCATCGCTTGTTGCATGTACAACTTCAACGAATTCTTCTAATTCTGGGTTGTCATATATAAAATCCTCTAACCAATCTAGTCCATTTTGACCCTTAATGTCACTCTGTGTAGAATCACCAAGTAGTATCAATTTCCCCTCACCTAGGCGGGTTAGGATTGTGTACATTTCATCGGGGGTTGTACCTTGTGCCTCATCCACAACAATTAATCCATCAAAGCTTTTACCACGTAGGTACTCCAAAGGTATTAATTCAATAGTACCATTGTTTACGCAGTTGTCATAGAAGTTGAAACCATAACGCTCTTTAATTACATCAATTAGTGGCATCAGATATGGCTCATACTTCTGACGTAAATCTCCTTTTAGTAAACCTAGTGTTTTACCCATACCAACGCTAGGTCGGGCAATAGTGATTTTATCAAAGATACCTTTCTTCAACCAATCAGTGCATTCACTCATTGTAAGGTAAGATTTACCAAAACCTGCGGGGGCAGAGCATACAATAACTTTACTAGTTTTTAATGCACTTAGCATTCTTTTTTGTGCATCATTCTTAGCTATCACTGGAGATCTAACATAAGTATGGTCATCATCCCGTACAACACGACCAGTCTCAGCTTTCTTTTCCCAACGTGCGTCAACTACCTTTGCTTTATTACGCTTACCTCCCTCTGGACGATTAACATGTCGGCTTGGAGTCTCACTACTATTCTTTTTACGTGCCATATCCATTTACCCCTTATAATTATTAAAAATAATTTCCCATTTACTTTTTACTAGACATTCCACACCATAAACAACTCATCCATCACCTCCTTCGGAATGCTCTTAACCCGCTTAATCCCACTGTCCAAATCAACCATCATAATAGCCCCTGCTTCAAACAATCCAGCAATAACATCTGCAACAATTGCTAATGTAAATAATAGTTTTGATATAAATGCTTTAATCATGTTCATTGTTTATCTCCCTCCTGTTGTGGTGTCGGCTCTCGTGTTAAATTTATACAATGCAATCTGCTTCATCTCCTCGAAACTATCTGCATTGTATGACGCTTCGCATGTAGGTATAAAAGACATTTTACACTCAGTGCATATTATATGGTCACAAACATGCATGTCACCATCTTCATCTGGTTCTGAGTCACACCACTTAGTAAGACCTTTACACAATGGGCAATTCTTCAATCCACTCACACCAACCACCTCCCCAATAATTCCACTTCAAACATATCCAACTGTACACTCATAACAACATCCCCAACTTGCAGTAATGTGTCATATAAACGTTGAATATCCCCTTCTTCCTCTGCTTCATTATCTAATTGTTCTAAATAATGTTGGCAAGCATTTATAGCTACATGTTTTGTCACTGTGATGTCCATACTAATGCCCCTTCTTGCTATATAAATTCTCCATATACTCATCAACTTGTTGCTCAAGTTGGTTCGAGTAATCCTGCTCTAAATTCATTGTAACACTAAAGAAATTATTATACAACTCAGATTGAACTAATTCTAACATTTTATCTAATTCTTCTGGTGTAAATTTCTCTTGTAATTTAGGGGCAACATAACTAGATGGCATCTCTTGTTCCAAGAAGAATTTATGATTCTGAGATGCAATAAGTAGTGATTGTAATATCTCCATTTCGTCCTCATATGCTTGTACTTCATCTTCTGCAAGGTTTGGTGCAAGAAGGTCACCCTCAACTTCTCTAATCCCGTCACGGAGGTTCGAGAGGGTTTTATCCACACTCTCTGTGTATGCTTGGTCTAATGCTGCTTTATATTTCTCTAAGTTTGTCAATTGTTATTCTCCTTGGTTATGGTCTAGGCCATGGTTGTTCTGGTGTAATGTGTACTTTGATTTCCACAATCTGTGGGTACCCACCTAACGTCCAATCCAATTCACATTCAATATATGGTTTCCACTGGACAACATCATCATCACTCAATTCCAACGTAAAGTCAATGTTTTTTACATAATCTACGTAAACAAGTCCATTACGTTGTTTCACTTCCACTAGATCTGTATAGGTTGGGGCTGTTCCTGTAGAGTTACGCCATGTGAAGTGTGTAATAATTGAGCCATTTCTGTTACAATTATCTACTATAAACCACATCCCACCATATACTGGATACTCTCCGCTCCCATCGATGTCAATAGCACAAATAGTAAACTCACCTTTAGCGTAAGAACTCATATTCCTCAGTACATCCCCTTGCCATAACATCCCACCATCCTTAAAAAACTCACTTCCATTCTTATTCATATCTTTCCTCGTTAATCCCATTTAAGACCTACAACATACCACACTTTATTATGATAGTCAAGCAATTATTTCAATATAGATTGACTTTTTCAGTATCTATGGTATAATACTAGCATAAGCTTTTATGGTGTGTCAACAACATACTGTGTTTATATGTAAATAAAATAAGGATTACAAAAATGTCTAACAAGACACTAATGATGACAATAACTGATTCTTGGGTTAGTGTCAATGCATTTTTAAATGTCCCAGTAGGGGAAAGAATAACATTACACAACGTTGGGGTTGGTTGGGGGATTGTCCTCACTGGGAATGAACCATCTGCATCAGTAGATAGAGGGATATTCCTCACAAACACGGATAAACCTTCTTATCAACTCTCAATACCACTTAACTCTCCTGAAGTGTGGATTAAATCTGCCGTAGGCGATGCTTGTTATGTGATAGCTCAGGCTGGTGACCCAGTATCATTTGAGCCTGATGGAATGCCAAGAAGTGTTATAGAAGGCCTTAATGCTGTAACATTTCAAACATACTCAGAAGTTAATCGCAAGAAGGCCACTCAGTTCTCCGCATCTCGTAAAGTCGAAGCTATAGATGGGCAGGTTTTTGATTCCATCATTCAGACTGGGACAAAACCTATTGATTTAAAGAGTAGGGAGTTTGCGTATAGTGGTTTGGGTTTGGATGCAGATATTTATGAGGGTGTTATATATACTGGTGGTGCTGCTGACCCTGTATACTCATCTAATGGTATTACAGCTAATACATTTGACTTCCAGTTACTAGTAGGTGCAACAATAACAAATATTGGCACTAAATTTGCACCTACTATATATGCTTTTGGGCAGTCTAGTCAGATATCAAGAGGGAGTCCCTTATCAGCTTTAGGGAGTAATTATATACTATCTCCAAATACAGCATATTTGCTACGTTTTATATCTAATGATGTTCAAGATATATCTGCCCGTATTGAAGGGTATAATGGTTTTCTAGACCTACCATTAACAGTTTTTTAAATTAAAGGAAAACAAAATGGCAATTGCACCAATTACATACACAACTGACTTCTTATTCAATATCAATGCTATTGAGAAGATTAACCAGTTGGTAGATTCAGCGAATAATAAAGGTACAGACTTCTTAGTAAGTGGTTCTGTTGCAGATGGGGAATACTTGACAGTAGTTATGCCTGAGTCATTCACTTATGCAGAACTATCTTATATTAAGTTTTTAGATGGTAGCGGGGCACAAGTAAAACCTTCTGCTGGCACATATAAATTAATGGGATTTGATGGCAATCAGTTTGATGAAGTGAGTAATAGTCAAGGGGACTTCCTACTTCAAGCATCCGATGCTTATAATCCTGAGCGTCAACGTCCTAGTGGTGTTGGTAGAATGACTCAAGCTAAGATTGTGTTATCAGGGATTACTGGTGCAGTTAGCTTTGAGGCTCTTGTATGGAGATATTAATATCTTATGTCCTACAAACACAGAGTACAAGTAGAAGTCATCTTAGGAGCCAACACAATGCCATATGCATTACCAGAACCCATATTTAGTTATCCCTTTCCAATAGTGCCAATCACCAATAAAATATATAATAATATAGTTTTTATTGGTAGCAGTACCGTCCAAAATCTCATGGGACGTAATCTAGTAACACCTAGGGCTGACGCAACCTCAGAGGCTGTTGCTCTTGGTTATGAAGTAGATGTTTATGGGTATGGTTGGTCTGGTTTCACTGTGGATGGTCTTATACCAAAAATACAAGATGCGTTTGATGCATTCCCAACAGATGATACTTTATTTATTGTTGAGGCTGGGGCTAATGATATTGTAAACTACCGACCAGCAGCGGCAATGACTCAACTCCAGAAAGATAACTTTAATAATTCTCTTGATACTATGTTCACCTTGCTTAAGACCCGTCAAGAAGATTGTATCCCATTATTACTAGCATATAGGCACTATGCAGATCCATCCATAAATGATGATGTATTCTTCGATGACTCTATTGGGGTGAAGCCATTTAACGACACATATTATTTGCCTAGAATACAGGCTGATTTTTCTAATACATTAAATGTAGATAATGAGTCTATTATTGATGTTTATGATTATGTTAGAAATGACTACCCTTATTTAATATCCACAGATGGACTTCACACTAGAGCAGAAACAAATTCTGAGTATCGAAAGTTTATGCTTGGTCGTTTGACTAATAAGTTTGGTGGTGATACCCCAACTGTAATTACACCAGCCCCTACTGTGGATAATGGAAGTGTAACATATGTTTCCCTAGGGAGTGTGGCTAACATAGTGGGCTTAAACAGCTTTAACGAAACCACTATGGGTGGCTCGATAGCGTGGGGTAAAGCACTAAGGGATGCAGATGGGAAAGCTGGGTTGCCCGTCATAAGTGCCATCACAAACTATTTTAGTACTACTGTTGGTACTGGTGTGTTAACTGGTTTAAGTGCGTTTAATGGATCGTCAATATTTTGTACGGAAGTTGTTTCAGATAGTGCCTTTGACGGAGCTACTAAAGTTCTGACTCACAACCTTCATAGGCTGGAGGCTTCTACTGCATATGAGTTTACATTTGCTGCATCTAGGTCATCTGGAACCCAACGTATTACTAAGATCACTAATAATGTCACGGATTTATTGATAGACACATCGTTAGACCCTATCGACCAGACCAAGAAGATGGTAATGATTTCTGATGTTGATGGTAAGATAATATTCACCCAGACGGGTGGGAATGGACAATCACAATACCTTAACGGGTATAGCTTTAAAAAAGTATAAACAAAAGCCCTCCTCAGTTAATTCTGGGAGGGCTTTTTCATGTCTAAATGTTTCCTGTATTCAACATACCAATCAAAACACCCTCTCACACCTCCTAGGAAGCCCGTGGTGAGGTTTTATCAATATATCTACATCAATTGTTGTGTTTGATATTATTGTGGCTTAGAGGGCTTCTTACCAATAAACTCATCCCAGAAGTCTGCCCAAGATAAATAGTGATATTCAATTCTCTTGTTCATTAAGTATTCAGAATAGCCTGTCTTACCAGCAGCAGCTCCAAATGCATACCAGAACTCATGCTCATCCATTATTTCGATATCCATTTAATCCCCCTTATTTTGATATCCAAGACTTATCGCGTTCTTGTAATAATATTTCCATATAAGCTAATGAATATGTTTCATTCTCAGGGATGCTTCTATCCCCTTTCAGATAACGTTCTTCAAAATAGCTAATATCTGTCCCAGTAAGACTACAGACTTCCATAGCACGTTGTATAGCCTCATATGGACGGATATATTTATCTGCTAGTATCTGTGCCATATACCAAGGGAAATCCTCCTTGTCCACATCACTCAATACTTTAATACTGTGTGAATCATATTCTTTAAACTTCTCATGTATTTCATCTGACATAACACCAGCATTGTGTAACCCATCTGCGGTATTTATTATTGATTTTGTAATGTTACTCATTGTTGCCCCCTCTCATTAAACTCAATATCTCTCTGGCACGACCAACGCTAATGCCATGATCACTCAAGTCATACTCATGTTGCCCACCAATAAGGTCTGACAGTGCCTCTCGTAGTAGTTTATTATGCTCCACCAAAATATCATATGAATTAACACAGTCAACCACAATAGCTAAATCTTCTGCCCAATTTAATAATTCATTGTTATCTGCATCTACAAAACCAGCATTACCCATAGAGATACCTACTGGTAGTTTAAAACAATCCCCAACTTTTATATTACTCATTTTATATCTCCTCTTGTTAATGTCTAAACATCTTACCACACCAATTCTACATGTCAACACATTTATTCTTTGACATATTAAATATGTTGTGTTATGGTATCTCTACCGATTAACTTAAGAGATGTATATAAATATAAGAGAGGAGATAACATATGGAGGACTTCATGTATGAGTATGGTAGATGGTTAGTGTCAGAATGGTTTACAATGGTGTGTGTTGTGTGTATCATAATTGGCTATGTAACTAGTAGTAAATTGGTTAAGAATTACTGTGAATGGACGGCTTTGGTTTGGTTCATTTATGGTGCTGTTTTGGTCTCTATGAATATGTAAAACTCAAAGCTGAGAATTCGTTAAACTATTCAGTCATACCAAGGGCTGTAGAGCATAAATAAGTTCTGAGACATACACTAGTGTATATAATAGTATAATTTAATTAAATAATTCTATTGAGTCTTATAGTTAAATACACATATAATTATGTATCATTAAGGAGGTGATATGGGAGAAGAAGACACACTAAAGATGGAGTGGTTAAGAAGAGTATATTATAAACCAAAGTACATCTTCAAATTAAGACAAGAGATAGAATCAAGATACAAAGAAATGTATGGTGTTAAGAACATCTATAAAGCACAAGATGCTATTGATGCTGTTTCCTTCACTCTCATAAGAGCATTCAAATATAAGATGGATGGTTGTTATTTCTCTTATCACCCATCTAAGTATATTGGTAATGTAACTGTGAACGGTGTTGCTGTTAAGAGTGGTGTGGGGTACACTGGTGTGATAAACATTCTAAAGATGCTGGAGACTGATGGTTTCATATCAATATCTATTGGTGGGATGATGGGAAGGGATAAGACTAATAGCTACTTCATCTTGTCTGACTCTGGTGTAGAGTGGATAGAGTGTTTTGATATTAAGCTCCCGAAGAATATACCGATAAAGAGTAGTGTGATAGAGATAAAAGATAACAGTAAAAATAATATGTCATTTAAGAATACTAAGGAGCTTACTATAATGAGAGAATGGGTTACTGAATACAATACACTTATGGCTGACCATGAAGTGTTAGTAGATTACTTACCATTCCCTATTCATATGGTGCGTAAGTTCATCAGAGAGTCTTTAGATTGTGGTGGGAGATATTATTACACTGGCCTTAGTGTGCAGACTGTAGAGGCTTATAAGCGTAAAGGAATTCTGATTGATGGTGAAGCGACAGTAGAGTTAGATTACAAGAGTATGCACCCAGCAATCCTAGCTGAGTCTAACGGAGTTATCTGGACTAAAGGATTCGACCCTTACAGATTAGATTATAGTGTTATGGCTATTGATATAGAAGCTCTGGATGCATATAAACTCACTATCAACCCAACACACAACCCAATACGTAATCTAGCCAAGCTTGCATTGATGTGTGCAATCAACTGCAAGAGCAAGAGACAAGCATATGCTGCCCTTAAACATAAGTTTGAAGATGACGGGAAGAAGAACATTGAAGACCAGAAGTATTATGGTATACTTGAGTTTGAACCTAAGATGTTATATGCCAACTTAGCAGATAACAATGTAGAGATTGCTAAATACTTCTTCACTGATACTGGGGTTAAGTTACAACGTGTGGATAGTGACATTGCAGAATTTATAATGAAAGCTTGCATTCGTCAGGATATCCCTGTATTGTGTATACATGATTCCTTCATTGTAAAGCGTAAACATCATGGTGAGTTGCACAAGCTTATGAAAGATGGGTGGGCTTTTAGATTGGGAACTAATTTTAATTGTTATGTAGAGGAGAAATAGAATGAGAGATGATGACCTAAAGATTATACTTGCACACTACGATGCAATATATACACTACTTGAGCTTTTGATTGATAACCAGTATAAAGGTCTTAACCCATAACAGATAAGAGTAATTATTATGAACTGGGATAAAGTGAGAAACCTAAAGTGTAACTAAATACACTATTCATCATAAATAGCTTGACATTTGGTAAATAGTGTATTATTGTACACCAAGGAATTAACTTAAAGAGGAGAAACAAACATGCTAATTAAATCATTATGTGGACAACAGTTGCACATCACACAGGATACAACATTTGAGTTTATCTCAATGACAAACCATTTTGCTAGTATTTGGTGGTTCGTAGCTCTCGCTATAATCTTTTGGCCTGCCATCCTATTATTAATCATTATGGGATTGACAAGCAAAGCTTATGTGTGTAAAGTTGGCGGTGTGGTTGTGACATTGAACCAACAGCAATATAATTCAATTGTGATGTTAAATAATAAGAAGGAGAGTAGTAATGGATAATTTAATTTGGGTGATTTATTTGATTGATGTGGTTTGTAAAGATATGAATGGTTTAGGTTTCTTATTATTTATGTTTATGATAGTTAGTGGGGCAGGGTACGCTATTGGACACTTTACCAAAGACGATGAAAGTGCCGACCCAATCAGGGAATTACCATTAGGTAGGGTATTCAGTTTTTGTATATTGATGCTGTTCCTGTCAAACTTAATACCATCACAAGATACAGCGTATAAGATGTTAGCTGTGTATGGTGTTAGTGAAGTTAGTAAGAGTGAGAATGTACAAGAGTTGATGGGAGATGGTATGGATATCCTAAAGTTGACATTAAAGGATTATAAGGATAAACTAGAGTCAACTACAAAGAAGGATTAACATATACAATATAAACATAGCCACAAGCTCCTAGGAAGCTCTCTAAGACATTAACACACTATCGTGTATGAAAGTGTAGCCATTAATTAGTTTAAGTGGCTTAGAGAGCGATACAGGGGTCACTAAAGGGACATAAGTAATATTAAATGAGGAGAATATGATGTTTAAGTTATTAAAGATATTTGGAATGAAAGAAGGGGAGCATATCACAATCCCATCTAAACAAAAGGCCACACAGTGCATTCAGGAACCAGTTTTGGAGATATTACGCCTAATAGAATCTGATGTTTCTAACAGGTTCAAATTTAAAAGAAGTTGGGATGTTTATGACCACCCAGTTCGAGTGGAAGGGGTTCATTCAATAGAAATAACTGATAATACTTCTGGTTATTTCTTCACACTATTTGTGAACAACAGAGGTACAACAGACCATCATTTATCCTACTACTACAGTAAATATAGAATATTTAATGAGGATGAGTCGGAGCTGCTATTTAAAGCAGCAGACAAGTCCGTAGAAGATGCATTAAATAAGCTAAAGCAAAAATGCGAGGCAGATAAGTTGGAACGTTTAAAAGAAGAGGCAGACAAAGCCCTAATATTAAGACAGGAATTGAAAGAGTACTATTGTACTTTAAATAATATTAAATGAGGAGAAGATTATGATTAAAGAAAGAGTGTTACCCCCATACCTAGACAAGATTGAAGCATTACATAATGACTTTGAAACGTTAATCAATCAGTTTCCAGAGCTAGGTAGTGAATTAGTATATATCCAAAACTTAATACAAGATGCAGCCAATTTACTTGCACATACCATTGATGACTAATAATATTAAATAAATCTAATATACCTATTGACAGAATCAAGAACCTAGTGTATAATAGCTTTATAATAACAATAACAGACAAGAATAGGATAGATTATGTTTAGATGTAAATGCTGTAATCGGCATCTCTCAGATAGTGAAGCATTTGCTGAATACGAGAACAAACAGTTAGTTGGGTTATGTAATACATGTAACATTCCATACAATCCAGAATGGGAAGGCATGTATTATGAGACAGGTCATGTGGAATACTCCACACAGGGTATGACAGCACCACTAACTGAACGACCCTCTGGTAACTTTTATTATTCATATTTTGATTGATAAATATTATTAAATCAGCACATTTAGCTATTGACAGATAACGTTTTATATGTTATACTTACAGCACGTAGTAATTAAGAACATTAGACTTTATAAAAGTCAAGGGTTATTTAAGCCCTGTTATAATAGAGGTATTTAAATGACTGACGAAACAACATTTGATATTTATAACCCAGATGGTGTGTATGAAGTAGGTTCAGATGAACATGAAGACTATTTGAAACGTACACCAAACCCAGAGTATCCAAACCGTAACTTAAAAGGGACTTACTTGAAAGGGTTTTCTGGTAATGCTAAAGGTAAGAAAAAGAATTCTAAATCTAAACTATCTAAACAGAGTTTAGTGACATTCCTACGAGGGAATGGAGTTGAAGCATTAGAGATGGCAGCTAAGGTGATGAGACAATCCTACAAGAAAGGGGATTTGAATACAACACTACGAGCTTCTATGTTTATTGCTGGAGAACATATTAAGTTTATCATCAATCAGGAAAAGAATGAGCTTACTGCTGAGATAGCCAAGACTAAGGCAAAAGCGAACGAAGAGAGCGATTGGGATGATGATGATAAAGAAGATTACAGCGACAAGGTGGTGTTTAAGACATTCACTAAGGCTGTAGGAGAAGATTAAGGGTGTGACAGGGAGTAATCGTTTACGTGCTTAATGTCCAAATAGATAATAACTTGAAATGTGGAGATAATATTGGCTTCACACACTATGTTACACTGTGGTTCGATTCCACACACATCCCCCCTATTAAGGAGCTAATTAAGCATGGCAACATCAAGAGAAGATGCTAAAGTCATCCTCAAGGTAAAAGAAAAGAAGCAGCTTTCTAAGCAACAATTAGAAGAATTGAAGAAGGCTGCTTCTAAGAGTAGTTTTGAAAAGTTAAAAGATTTATAATACAATGTTCCATTAGCTCAACTGGATAGAGTAAGGTGCTTCTATCGCCTCGGTTGTAGGTTCGAGTCCTACATGGAATACCAAACAAAGGGTCTTAAGCTCATACGGTATGAGCAGTCGCCTCATAAGCGAAAGGTAGGTAGGTTCGAACCCTCTAAGACCCACCAATGCCCAGTTGCAGGATTCTGGCACACGGTAATAACAACCGTATAATCAACACCTGCTTTAATTCTTACGAATCACTCACGTTACGAGTGTTTATTTTGAAGGTGTTTGTCACTCACATCCAGCAATTAGAGCTGTTAATGTTATATAGACACTTTCAAAATATAATAAAACAAATAACGCTGCGGGTTGACTATCCATGCGGATGCGAATTAGTCGGTAGAAAGCGTACTACATTTTATATTAAGTCTTAGGAAGTGATGACTGTAACATCCAAGTAAGTTGTTAAATCAACGGACAGTCCCTATTAGGGTGATGGTTGAGAATGTGGTTGGTCACATTGAATCCCTTTAAACCAAGAGAATTGCTTCTCCCGAAGCTACGTACCCACTACCTAGAGTGGTTTATAAGTGACTAGGCGTGTTGACTGAGTCAATTGTGACGAACCATGAGCAGTACGTTAAGCTGTCTCACTTATTATATACCTCCCTCGTTTTATGCTCTACCTCTGTTTTACAATGATTTATCATTTCCTGTTTTACGCAGTAAAGCTTCCTCCAGCACACTCACATAACACGTTCATTTATGGACGCCCTCCTCGGCAACTATTGGGATTCCTCCTCCTCTATTCTTGTAGTTGCTTTGTTATGTTGAGTGTGCATTTTTATTTCTAAATACTGGGTATGAGTTCTCCCCGTATCAAAACATGTAATAGAATCTGCGAAGCGCCATATGAGGCCAACGATAAGAGTGAATATCATAACAGACCAAGAGCAGTGGTTTACTTATTACATTAACATTTAGGAGTCTACAGATTGAATATTTATAATGACACAACTAAGGGATTCCTTGCATTCCTATTACGAATTAAGCAAGCACATACTGATGGGTTGTTAGGCAGCCATTGGGGAGAGGCTAGCGGCCGTAGGGCAGATATCATTAATGAATGGTGTGTTGTAGCTGGTGAGAAGAAACTTTATCCGAGTACGTTTGAGTTGGTGCAAGATATCATTGCTAAGATGGACAACGTTACAGTGGAAGAGATTGAAGCCATTGGTACACGTATTGAGTCTAAGAATATTAATACTAAGTTTAAACGTTTCTATAGTGCTGAGTTTCTTAAAGAGAGTACTGTCAAGGATAAAGCTCTTGACAAGGTTGAGAAGCCAATTGTATTTGAGGCTGAGGAACTCTTAGAGAGTGTTGTCCAGATGGATGAGATTATTGCTAAAGATAAACCAATAGCTAAAGCTAAGAAGAAAACAGTTAAGAAAGCTAAGTAGCTATAAACGGCTAATTTAGTTAATTTAGCCTATATTGGCTATGATGTTGAAGGGGGCGTTTCGCAGCGCCCTTCTAGTTTGATTAGAGAAGAAATAGTGATGCAGAGATTTTATAGACAATTATCTTTGTGTTGGGTTTAGCATACACTTCCCTTGCGAAGCATAGGGATAATTGATTTATAGGATTTTATTATTATGGCACGAAGAAAAACAAGAGAAGAGTTTATTAGGGATGCTGTTGCTATGCATGGGGATAAGTATGATTACTCTCAAGTTGTTTATGTACAGGCTCATAAGTCTGTTATTATAACCTGCCACAAGTGTAAGCTACAGTTCAACCAAATCCCATCAGCACATACCTCAGGAAGGAACTGCCCAGCATGTGCATTACAATCCACTCTAAGCCACACTAGAAGGTCTGTCGAACACTACCTCCCTAGACTCAAAGAGATTCATGGTGATAAGTATAATTATGACAACTTCACCTATAAGAACTACCATACCAAAGGTGCTATAAATTGTGACTGCGGTGAGACATTCCTAATCAGTATAGACAAATTGATTAGGGGACAAGGATGTTCTAATTGTGCATCAGGGGGATATAAAGCACACAAACCCTGTTATTTCTATATCCTGAAAGTTGGTGAAGATTCTATCAAGTGTGGAATAACAGTATCCATGAGAAACAGACTAAATAGACTCACCCTCAAGAGTACCCTCCCTATAGATATACTCTACATGTTCCACTTCAAAACATCATCTCAAGCGAAAGAGTTAGAAGATACCATAAAGTACAAATTCACTGGTAGCTTTATAGATAAAAGCTCAATGCTTGATGGTTATACTGAGACTTACTATTGGAAAGATATAGGTGAGATACTGAAGATAGCGCTGAAATTCTCTGATGACAATGAGGGTATATTAACAGTTAAATAATCTTTTTAACAAAGCACTTTTACTAAGAGTGTTTGATTAAGGAGGTAAACATGGCAAAGAAAGCTAAATTTAAGAAGCAAGAAGCTCAGATTATTGAAATGCCATTTGGTGCTACGAGTAGGAAGCAACAGATGATTTTAGATAGTGAAGCAGAGATTCTTGTTATTGGTGGTGGAGTATAAGCGCCACAGTATGTAGTGATATATACTAAGAACCTATTTAATTCGGTGAAAGCTAAGGGGTAAAACCTATGCTAATACCGAGCCAAGCGTAAAGGCGTGTGTAGAGGTCATCCCAATGTCAGGGAGTAGGCAACAAGCGTTGTCGAAATAGTAGGCTCTCGCAAGAGATGAAGATATGATCCGAACCTATCGGAAACGGTAGAAGTGGCGTTGCGTCCACATAATATAAGGCTGCTGGTAGTGGTAAATCTTACCTCCTCCAAATGCTCCCATTAAAATATATAGATGACCCACGGACAACATGTATTATGTTCCGTAGGACAACCCCCCAGTTAAAAGGTCAAGGCGGTTTGTTTGATACTGCATTTTCGATGTACAACAAACTTCCAGAACAGATTAGACCAAGGTTCCGACACCAAGCAATGGAAGCTATCTTCCCTAATGGTGCTAAGGTTAAGTGGAACCACATGGAATCTGTTAAATCAAAGTATGACCATCAAGGACTTCAATATACTTTTATTGGTTTTGATGAGGGCACTCAGTTTGAGTGGGAACAGATTGAATATCTAATCTCACGTATGCGTTCAGAGTCCACCTATCCTTCACGAATGGTAATATCTTGTAACCCAGATCCTGATCATTATTTACGCACCATGATTGATTGGTACATAGATGAAGATGGTTATCCAATCCAAGAGCGTGACGGAGCCATTAGATGGTTCCTACAGATTTCTGGTACTTACGTTTGGGGTAACTCAAAAGAAGAACTAATAACTAAATATCAAACGGTAGATTTCACACCAAAACCAATTTCATTCTCATTTATTTCTGCTTTAATCTACGATAATCCTTTAATGATCGAAAATAACCCTTCGTACTTAGCTTTCCTAGAAGGTCTTAATGAGATAGATAAAGCTCGATTATTAAAAGGTAATTGGGATGCTAGGGCACAAGGCTCTAACTACTTTGAAAGAGGTTGGTTGAAGAAAGCCGATAAACGTCCAATGGAATCACGTAAAGCTAGGGCATGGGATAAAGCGAGTACAGAACCGTCTGGTGCTTATGTCTCTCCTGATTATAGTGCTTGTGCTGGTATTGAACGCACTAAAGATGGTGAGTTCTTTATCTACGGTGATTATCATCCTAGGGTTAAAGACGAAGATACCAACACACACGGAAGGTTTAGAAAGCGTTCTGGTGAGCGGAACATGCTCATGTTGGATCAAGCCAAGTTGGATGGTACTGATACTACTATAGTTATCCCACAAGATGCAGGTGGTGACGGGGTAACTGTCTTCCAAGATTTAGCTAGATTCTTCTTAGATGAAGGCTTCAAAATCCAGAAAGACACTATGCCAAATACAACAGGAAAGCTTACTAAGTTTGAACCTTTCTCTACTGCATGTTCTAACGGTTTGGTACACATAGTTGAGTCCTCATTTGACCCAGTTACACTAGAAGCTATATATAAAGAGTTAGAATCATTTGATGGTACTAGGTCTACGGCAACTAGAAAGGACGATTGGGCTGATGCCTTTGCATGTGCTTTCAACTTCCTATTAAAAGTTAAGACACATACAGTAATGCGTATACCAGAGGTACACGCCCCATCTATCAAAAAACAATATGAACTATAACAGGAGAGAAAATGTCAGAAGACATTAAAGAAGCTCCTCAACCAGTTGACATTAGCAAAGCTGAATCAAATCCCACACCATCCCAAACAAGAATGAAGTTTGCCGAAACAGGCCAACCATTCATGAAAGAAGTTGGTGGTTGGATACGTGACCAAGCTAAATATGAATTACAATTCCCAAGGTCTATTCAGACATTTGCTGAGATGCGTAATCATGCTGTTGTTGATGCTGGAGCTACGGTGGGAGAAGTGTTTCTCACTAAGTCTCTCCTTAAAGGGAGATGGGTTGCTGGAGATAGTAAGTTCCAACGTAGTCAAGATGCAGCTTCATTCCTGAATTGGAATTTAAAGAATCTTGATGGTGGTTGGTATGACGTTATAACAAATATGATTACATGTTTCCAGAATGGGTTTAGTTGGCAAGAGAAAGTGTTTGCTAAGAATAATTCACAAGAGTGGGACAGTAAGTTTCAATATAAGATTAAGAAGATTGCTCCACGTTCTGCTGATAGTGTTCAGGAATGGGTGTGGAATGATGCAGTCACTAAGCGGGATTTGATTGGACTTAAACAGTATAAATCAAACACGTTGAATAACCCTTTCAATACAATCAATACTATTAGTATGACTCAGAGTTCTAGTAACAACGTGTTATCACCAATAATCCCTTTAGAGAAAGTCCTGTTGCTATCATGGAATAGCACGAATGGTAATCCACAAGGTAAGAGTGATTTTGTCGGTTGTTATAAGAGCTACAAAGAGTTATCAATGATTGAATCACTAGAATTATTAGGACTCAGCAAAGAATTAGCTGGTGTTTTGGTTATTCGTATGCCAACTGAACACATGCACAAAGCCGCTGAAGACCCAACAAGTCCAGAAGCAATAGCACTTGGTGCATTAAAGAAACAGTGTGGTGCTATCCAACAAGGCGACCAGACATTCATCATCCTTGGTTCAGATGTTCAAGGAGATAATGGCAACGGTAAGTATGTTTATGACATGGCATTACAAGGTATTGATGGTGGTACTGGTAACAACAATACTAAAGATGTAATTGCAATGAAAGAGAAGTCAATTCTTAACTCATTTGCTGCTGGCTTCCTCACACTAGGGGATAGTGGTGTTGGCTCATATTCATTAGCAGATACTAAACAATCACTCCACGCTTTCTATATGGAGCGTAAGTTGATGTTTATAGCTGACGCATTACAACGTCAGATTGCTAAACCCTTATTAGAGATTAACCAATACATGCTTAGTGAATCTGAGATGCCTATATTTGAATATGGCGAATTAGATGACGCTGATGCTGATGTGGCGAGTAAGGCCGCCCAGCGCTTGGGCTCTGTGGCGTTATTCCCTAAACATAAAGGTATGCTGATACAACTTTGGAGGCAATGTGGTTTTGACCCTATTGAGCTTGAAGATAGGGAAGAAGATGAGATCATTGCAATGCTTACTGATTTTGAAAGTCGTTCGGGAGACGGTATGGCAGAGGGTATGCCATCTGGAACTGGTTCAGCTAAAGGTAATAATTCAGCAACTAACATGGACAATGCGCCATAGGGAGTTACTATCGGAAGGCCAAAATTAAATAGAGAGGGCTGGCTGAACAGAGTCTACAATAAATATTCAAATAGGGTTGTTGATTTTGATTACAGCCATGTTCACGAGTTTTTAAGACTATCAGAAACAATTAAAGTGCGATGTAAAGAACACGGCACTTTTGAGACTACTCCAGTAAACCATTTAAAATCTAAAAATGGCTGCTATAAGTGCTATAGAACTACTCCAGAGGACTTTCGCAGGCTAGTAAGAGCTAAAGGTTTTAGTACACTTAGCTTCCCTAACATAGAGAAAGAGTTGGACGGTAAGAGTGTAAAGAAGATCATCACAGTCACCTGTAGTATTCACGGTACTACAAAGAAGAATATGAACAAGGTTCTTTCAGGTAAACATGCTTGCCTAGGTTGTTTCCATGACTCATTGATAAAGTCAGTTGAGGATTTCAGTTATAATTTTCAGCTACTCTATAAAGGGGAGTTGACGTGTGACATGACTGAGTACAAATCAGTAACATCTAATATCAAGGTATCTTGTAAACATCATGGAACTTTTTATACTACTCCGCATAGGTTAATAAACCACAATCAAGGTTGTAGACAGTGTGGTTACAAGAGGTGTTCCTTATACACAGTTACTCAGGCCGAAAGGAATAAAGATGAATTTATGAACACACCAAGTGGGCTATATGTTCTAAAACTTTCAGAGGACTCTGGTAATTTTAACTATAAGCTAGGTATATCAAAAGATATCAAATCAAGGATGCAAGCCCTTATAAGAGATTCTGGCCTTTCAGTAGAGAAGATATTCTACCGTAAGGTTGATTTGTACACGGCTATTAGTATAGAGCAGGACACATTCTCTCTATTGCATGAATATCTAATAAATGATGATTTAAAGTTTGCTGGCTATACAGAGAGATTTTATATGGGAGAAGATTTGATATCTGACTTCATTGAATATCTAGACTATCAAATTACATCATCAACAAACATGGAGAACGCTCCCTAGATGAAACATGAAAAATTAGTAAAAGCATTTATGGACTTCCTTGATAAGAACTTCGGTGATGTTGCTACAGAAGAAGTACACCAAGAAGGTACACAATTACAAGATGGTGTAGAAGTTCAGAAGTCAGTACATGAAGAAGAACGTAGAGCTTTGTTCGTAGCATTAGCTCCACAGTTTGACGATGGCACTACAGAAGACCTACACGGTGACTGGTACTCAACACTTGATGTTGCTAAGGCTTGTCGTAGTTATAACAAACATTCACGTAAAGCTGGCCTAGGTCATAAGATTGAATTATCTGATGAACATGCTGTAGTGGAACAATCATACTTAGCACCAACTAACTTCACATTAAATACACCTAATGGTGATGTGTTAATTAGAAAAGGAACTTGGTTAATGGAATGGCACTTCCCTGAACTTGACTTGCAAGAAGGTCAGATTGATTTATGGAAGTCTGTTATAACAGGAGACATCACTGGTATTAGTATTCAGTGTTCAGCTATGGGAACTACTCTAGAAGATGAATAAAGCTAAACGTATTTTAAAAGACTTCAACTTTGAAGAAAATGGAAGCCGTGTCGATTTAGTTTTCAAGACACAAGGTGGAGCAGCGAATTCATATACGACTCTAGTTTGCAAGGCAACTAATGACCTAGCAGATAGTATTTTGGATGATGAAGAAATAAACACAATAAACCCCAAAGGAGATCCACTAGTGGAAACCATCAATGTAGAAAAGGCTCAATTTGAGCAACTCGAAAAGAATGCTAACGAGAAAGAAGTTGCCGTAGCCAAAGCTGCACAACTGGAAAGCGAAGTGGCAATCGAGAAGGCAGCTAAAGAAGCCTTGCAAGAAGAATTAAACGTAATCAAAGCAGCTAAAGAAGCTTCTGCCCTAGAAGTAGTTAAAGCTCAGTTAGTTGGTTTAGTTGCAGAAGACCAGTTGGAAGCAATCGCTAAAAGCCTACATGGTATTGGTGCTGAAGCTGCCCAACCAATTATTGATTCGATGGTAGCAGCTAAAACTGCTGTAGAAAAATCAACGTTGTTTGAAGAAACAACCCACGCTGACGAAGTAGTTGTAGAGAAATCTGCTGCTGAGAAATCTGCTGAAACTCGTGCTGCATTTTTAGCAGAACAAGCTCAAAAATCAATTCTTTAATTAAAGATTAAAAAGGAAATATTAAAATATGGCTACTATCGCTTCACGTAAACCTGTCCTATCAAGTGTATTGATGCAGGATTCTTTCAACGTTGTTGAAAACTTTAACTATCAAGTAAGCACAATCGAGCAAGCTGCTGATACCACTATTGCAATTGGTACTGTTGTTGTTTGGTCTGTTGCAGACTCAGCATTCCGTGTTCTATTGGACGCAGACGTTGCTTTATTACCAGCTACTTCAGGTTTAGCTAACGGCGCTCCAATTGCTGTTGTTGTAGGTTTTGATGCTCTTGGTGATGCATATGACAAAGAATTCGTAGCAGCTACCGCAGACAAAGCTACATTGTTATTCCGTGGCTTAGCTTCAGTTAAGAACACAGGCTTGAAGTTTGATGCTGGTGTAAGCGCTCCAAACCAAGCTCTAGTATTAAAGCAACTAGAAAAACAAGACATCGCAGTTAAAGCTGCTTCTGTTGCAGTCGCTTCTGACTTCTACAGCGCTTCTATCTAATCATTCGGAGAATAATAAATGCAATTCGGTAAATTCAAAATTGAGAAATCATTAGTACGTACTGTTGGTGATTCAAACCTTCTAAACGATATGACCTCAGAGATTTCAAGATCTCCTAATATCCCGTCACTACTTACTCAAGTTATTAACCTTGATGATGAGTTCTTATCTACTAATATCTTCGAACATGACTATGTTAAAACCTTAGTTACAATGCCAGAAGACAAAGCGTTCCATGAACGTGGTGAAAACTTTGACCAACGTAAGACTGTAGATACTAAGTTATTTAAAGTACCTTCTTGGGGTATTCAATCTCACATCCGTCCTACTGACATGAAGCGTACTCGTAAAGCTGGTACTGCAAATGAATTAGAACGTGTTGAGACTTTAATCAATGAAGACTTAGCTGGTATGCGTAATAGTTATGCTTTGTTAAACGAGCGTTCTATTGCACACCTAATCACAACTGGTACTTCTTATGTACCAAATGGTTCAGCGCCTGTATATGACTTCTACGCTGAGTATGCTGGTCTTACTGCTGCTACACGCCCAACTGTTGACTTCAAGTTAGGCACTGCTACTGAATACCCATCAACTGCTGGTGAAGAAGCTCGTAGCATCATCAATGATAACTTACTAGATGGTCAAACTATCGGTGGTTATATTTGTTTATGTGGTAAAGACTTCTTCAACTCTCGTGTACATCACCCGAAAGAAGAGCAAGCTGTTGTAGACCGTTCAGGTGCTATGGGTCAAGACCCTCTACAAAAGCGTCTAGCTAACTACTTAATGCAGTATCGCCAATACTGGGGTTCTGATGATGTGTTATACATCCAGTACACTGCTTCAATGGGTGGTTCTCCACTGATTGCTGCTAATGAAGCTTATATGATTCCTGCGGAAACTATGGGTCTTATCAAGCGTGTATATGCTCCTGCTGAGACTATGCAGTATGTTGATACAATTGCTGAACGTGAATACGCATGGCGTGTAGACAACGAGTTCACTGGTACTCACTTAATGACAGAATCTAACTTCGGTTTATTCTTAGTCAACCCATTAAGTGTTGTCAAGTGTATCAGTTCTACCTAATCCAATCTGCTTAATCTAAATATGGAGGGGCGTAACATTACGTTACCTCCTCCTTTTTATTCGCCCTTTAAGGAGAGCTTCAAATGATCGACATAGACTTCTCAACTCCGATTGGGCAGGTTAGAGCTAAGATTGGTGATCCAACATTAGATATTATAACAGATAATTCTATCACCTCTGCATTAACAGCTTCCAACAATGACATTGATAAAGCTTCTTTATTATTAATGCGTATGATTGTTAGAGCCTTTGCTACAATGGCAGATAGAGAACGTGAAGGTCAGGTAGAGATTTACTACACCAAACTTTACGAAAGATACAAACAAGAATTAAAAGAATTAGAACGTAGTGTTGGTTCTAAGTATGGTATCCCAGTTTATATTGGTGGTACATCATTAGAAGAACGTAACGTTAACTTGAATGACCCAGACCTATTCACTGTGTATGACATTCCAGCTTGGGATCAAATCATGACAACTCTAGCTAAGAAGTTTGAGATAGTCTGGTAGAGGTAAGTTATGAAGTTCACAGGTAAAACAATTAGTGATATGAAGCCCCTGAATGAGCTTCTAAATCGCCTAACTAAGTTAGAGGGTAATCACGTAGAATATGGTTACGATGACACGATACACAAAGGCTCAGGGCTTCCTCTTAGTGAGTTAGCAGCTATACATGAGTATGGTTGGTTTGGTAACCCAGAACGTGACTTTATGCACCAGACAAATATTAACATGTTGTTAGAGTATAAAGGTAAGTTTATATCTGATGCTGAAGAATACTTATACTATGGTGGCAACATCAAAAGCCTATATACCAACTTCGGTAAGCTTGGCACAGACATGATTAAAGACACTATCAAAGCTGGCAACTTCGTAGAAAACTCTGCAATGACTATTAAACTAAAAGGTCGAGATGAACCTTTGGTTGATACTGGTGAATTAATGAATAGTGCTAAATACTGGGTAATTAAGGAGCCAATTAAATGAGAATAGGAAGAAGTAGAGGATTGAGTGGAATACCAAAAGTCACTCTTCAAGGAAGACACCCAATTCAAGAAGTAGATTCAAGGGATAGACCACTACCACGCACATACTCCTTATTTGATGCTTTTATTTGCACATACCAACCTTATGTCGGTTATGATTTGAAAGTGTTAGAAGATGGTTTCAATACAAGTAATATATACAAGGTATTCACAGAAACCAAGTGTGTTGTTGGTAAAGAGGGAACTACTGAATTATCAGATGAACTTAGTATCGATGGTAAGTGGTTTAAAGTGGTAAAGAGTCAACCTTGGCAAGTAGGAGTTCGTTCACATTATTGTCTCACAGTCGTTGAGATTGATGAGGTGAATAATGGATAACTACTCCATAGCGCTAGAAACACTAGAAAATAGAATATACGATTTAATCTCTGAACTCACAGCATTACCTATTAAGTGGGCAGAAGATAATACAAACAAGATTAATGCCCCACAATATATCCTTCTTAAAGTGAGAAACTTAGTTGAGAAAGGTATTGGTGATGATGTTGGTTGGTCAGATACATTAGATAAGAAGATAACAGCTAAAGAGTGGGAAGTGACAGTTGATATAGATTGTCGCAGAGGGAAATACACCCAAGCCCAACTAGCAAGAATTATACATGCATTCCAGAAACATTCGGAATTATACCTCAAGTATTTCCCAGACCATCAGTTTGGATTCCTACGTATTATGATTGGAATAACCCCACGTAATGCAACAGTTGATGGTGAGAGTTGGGAAGAACGTTCAAGGGTAACTTTGGCATTCTCAATGGTGGTGACAGACACCGATTTATATTCTGATGGAAGCATTGAAAATGTGGAATTCAGTTCAATTAAAACATATATAGGTGACACTGTTGCAGTGGATGATACCTTGATTGTTAACTACCCTTAAACAACACAGGAAACGATAGATGACTATTGAATTAAAGAAACGTGTTGATGTCCAAGTAAGCCTAGGAACTTCTCCCTTAACTACCCGTAGTTTTGATATTCCTTTATTCCTTACTGGTACAGCAGCATTCGCAGAAGACTATCGAGTGTATAGTTCGCTTGATGGTATTTTAGAAGACCATGCAGATGGTTCTCCAGCTTATAAATTTGCTTCTAAAGCATTCGGGGGTTTATTCCCACCACGTACATTGTACATCGGACAACGTGGTATTACAGAAACTGTATTCACCCCTGTTGTTGCTGATAACACTGTATACTCATTAAACATTAAAGCTAATGGTGTAGATGGTTTTATTACATTTACATCTGGTGTAGCAGCTACAGCCGCTACAATCGTAACGGGTCTTAAAGCAGCTATCACAGCATCTGCTGTAAGCGCCTTAGTGACTGTTGGTGGCACTGTTACATTAACATTAGCTTCGATTACCACATTATCTGCTGGTAGCGTTACAGACAGCCTTGTAGCCTCTCGTACATACTCAGAAACCTCTACTACTGCTGCTACACGTATCCGTGGTGTTGATGATTCTTGGTACTACTCTTCTATTGATGACCATAGTAAAACAGAGCAAGAAGCCTTTGCTGCTTATGCTGATGGTATTGACAGTAAATTTGTTACAACATCACAAGACCCAAATATTTTAATAGCAGGGGATACTACACATATTGGATATATCTTAAAATCTCTAGGGTATGATCATGCATTCACAATGCATCATCCAGACGCAGATAGTGAGTTCCCTGAAGGGGCTATTGTTGGTGCTATGGCTCAACTAGAGAAAGGCACTTCTACCCTTACTGATAAGACACTAGAAGGTGTATCAACTACAAATTATAACACAACTCAGATTACTGCAATGGAAGCAAGTAACGTGGCTTATTACGCTGACTTTGTTGGTAGTGGTAGTGTGTTCAACTCTAAGACAGCTTCTGGTCAATACTTTGATACTGTTGAATTTGCTGATTGGTTACGTGCCCGTATTGGAGAGTCTATTTACGGTGTTATCAAGCGTAAATCAATTCAAGGTTTAAAGGTTAGTTTTGACAATGCTGGTAAAGCAATCATCAAACAGTATGCATTACAACCTGCCAAGTATGGTCAGTCAGTTGGTTCAGTAAGTTTAGACTTTGACCCAGTATGTCGTGTACCAACTCGTGATGAAATTAGTGATGCACAACGTGCTAGCCGTACATTACCAAACGTGGTAGTTGAACTTCAATACACCAATGCTATTGAAACAGTTCAAGTACGTGCATACGTTAGCATTTAATAGAGGAAATAGATAATGGCTGGTAAAGAATTAAAAGCTTTTGACCCAAGTAAGGTAACACTTACATTAGGTGGTATGACACCTACAGGGTTCGCTCCAGATACGAAGATTGTAATCTCTCGTGCTAATGGTGTAAGTACACGTACAGAGGGTGTGGATGGTGACTTAAGTATTAACATCGACCCACGTAAGTCTGGTTCATTAGTTATGAGCTTGATGCACAACTCCTCATTCAATGATATTATATATGCATGGTTAGTGTATGTACAAGATGAAGGTAAGCCTTTCTTCCCTGTATACTTTGAAGACCCAAGTGGTCAGATGGTTGATACAGTGGGTTGGTTTGAAACCCAAGGTGACTACACTACAGCACAAGAAACCTCTACATTAGAGTGGACTATTGGCTTGCAGAACGCAACACTACGTCCTATCACCACTGGTGGTGTACTAGGTGCTATTGAAGCCTTCACTGGTATCAATACACTAATTTAAAGAGTCATGTCAAGGGAATGGATGCCCTATTTCTTTAAGCTTAGGTTAGCTAGATTAATATAAAATGACATGATAACAATTGGAGAATATAGACATGACAAGCTTTGCAGGAAATATTAAACAAGAGAAATTCACAGTAGGCGATAAGAATTATCTTCTACAGAGTTGGGGTGTTATTAAAGTAATTAAACATTTCCCAACAATTGGTAAAGCATTCGCAGTTCCATTGAGCTTTTTATATAGTTCGATGGGGGATGAAGAAGCATTACGTGAGGCAGTCCCTCAAGCGTTCTATATGTTATTTGAACAATTAGAAGCACAAGATGTAATGGAGTTATTTAGCTTAATCCTTTCAGGTGTTACATTTGAAGGGCAGCAAGTTGATATAGATAAACATCTAGGAAACATTGATGAGCTATTCCAGTTAGCCGCTAAATCATTAGAGCTGAACTATGGTTGCTTAATGAGTGGAAAGGGTTTCAAAAACCTTCTGGGAGTAATGGTTCCGATGCATCAAATGACAGCTCAGGTGTAAGAATATCTCAGAAGGCATTAAAGCTTGTCAATGATACAATGTCATTGTCATTCCTAGACCTAATGTTAGCCAGAGTTGTCAAAGAGACACATGAAAATTATATGTCTCTATCTCAAGCCCCTTTGTCTTACCTATTGCAACTCACTGAGTTTTTAGATATTCAAGATTTCTTAGAAGAGGATATTAATAGGCAAGTCGAACAACTAAGTAAGAGGCACTAATGTTAGAATCAGGAAAATTAGTCCATAAGATTGGTTTTGACATTGATACTAAGTCATGGACAAATTTAAATAAATTCCAGAAACGAATATCAATGTTGAAACAACAAATGAAAGGTTTGAATGGGGCAGTTGATTTCAAAGTCAACGCTTCAGGTTTCAGGCAACAAGCAACCAAAGTAGCTAAGATACAAGCACAAGCTAACTACCAAGCACAATCTATGTATAAAAACAAAGGTGGTATTGGTTTAGAGTTTGGTAAAGCGAGGGGTGCTGATAAGACATATAGTGCTTGGTGGGAAGATGCGTTGAAGGCTAAGGGTAAATCAAGCTCCTCTGGAGCGGATATGGCTAAACGTGAGCAACGTATTACAAATCTACGTAATCGTTTAGACTACCAAATGAAGAAAGGTGGAGTTGGTATACAATCTTCTACTGCCTTTATGAATGGTGGGTTTGCTAAGGCTGCTGAAGGATTTAGGAAGACAGGTGATATATCTGCATTCTCACAACAAGTTAGCTTAGCTTCTCGTAAGATGATTGACTCAGCTAAATCCGCGAAGACAATGGGGCGTAGCCTACATGATATGCGGGGAATGATGGTTGCAGCTACAGCAGCTTATACAGCGTTCTCAGTAGTATCAAATGTAGCTAACACTGGTATGCAGCTTGAATCATTAAAAGCTGGGATGAAGGTGTTTGCTGGAGGTGATGCTGGTGTACGTTCTGAGTTTGATTATATAGTAGCTCAGTCTGAACGTATGGGTATTAACTTTGAAGCTGCTGCATCCCAATACACTAAATTCAGTATTGTAGCAAGAAATAAATTAGATATAAATAAACGTAAAGAGCTATTTGAGAGTATGTCTGAATATGCTACGGTATTACAGGTTGACCCAGAGCAGTATAAGAGAGCATTTAATTCGATAAATCAAATGTTATCAAAAGGCTCTGTTATGTCTTAATTCATAGGACGCTTTATAAGAAATTATAAAGGTAAGATTCCTCTAATTGCGGGAAACTCAAGTTAAGTTATAAGTAGGATACTACCCAGTGATGAGGTAGCGAACCCTAAAAATCTTATAAATATTGACAATCCGCAGCGAAGGTGCTATAATACCTCTTTTAATAATGGAGGTACGTAATGACTAAAATATATAAACAACACCCTGAGTATACAAAAATAGAAATTTCTGAATGTGGACATGTGCGTTATGTTAACGGGAAGGATAAGGGTGTGTACACAGACAAAGCTGGATACCTTGTATTCTCACTTAAGAGTACAGTGGATGGTGAGCGAAAGATAACTAGGTTTAAAGTCCATAGACTTGTAGCTGAACTTTACTTAGACCCACCATCACAAGAGTTAATAGACTTTTGTAGTAATACCCACTGGGGTGTTGTGTGTGTGAAACATAAAGACAACGATAAAACAAATAATCACTATACAAACTTAATGTATGATAGTATGCAGAACAATACCAGTGACGCTTGGAGAGATGGGTTAATACCTATACCAAAAGGCGTTCTTAATGGTAGAGCTATATTATCAGAAGAAACTGTCCATCAAATGTGCAGGGACTTTGAAAACGGTGATATGCCGTTAGACGTAGTGAGGCGATATGGTGTGAGTAGACAACAGGCAACTAAAATACGCGCTGGGTTTGCTTGGGTTCATATATCTTGTCAATATGATATTAAAGTCAATAGACGAAAGAAATAGTACAACGTCCGACGGTCAGTGCATAAGCACGTAGGGTATAAGCTAATGATACCTGAAACGGGGAACACCTTAACAAGTAAAGTTGAAGGTGAAGATATGACCTTTTCTATATGGAGACATATAGCTGTTACTTAGAGTGACGGGTGATTTAGTTGCGTAAATCATTGAAAACATAGGAAGAATTAAAAGGGCAGTGAAATCAATAACTTATAGGTTATTACACGTTGCTGCGTCATGTCGTAATACATGATATAAGAACCTATCTAACCGCTGGAAAATCCTTAGAGCAAGTTAAACTACAACGTGACTAGAAATGGTGAGCGTGAATGTTTGAAAATTAACTTGATTGGACAATCAGCCTCTAATGAACTAAGTGAGTTAAACCTCATATGTTCCGAGATCAACGACTATCGAAAGCACACTATAAAGTGGAAGCGAGTAGAGTACACCCAAGTGGGTGGAAATGGTAGGGTGGGTACTACAATAAAGTAGCCTACAAGATATAGTCTAGCCTGTATGGAGACATGCAGATGCAGGTAATGCTGCTGGTAAGAGTTAACGCCTCTTATTGAATATAGCGTAAGTGAAAGTTTATTTGGTTCTACCGAACTCCTTGCAAAAGGTATGGGTATTACTGAAAAGGAATTATTCAAACAAATGGAAGCTGGTACGGTAATGGCTGCTGAAGTCTTACCAAAATTAGCTAAAGAATACCGTAAAGCTGCAATGGCAAATGGCGCATTTGGGGCTGCTTCTAAGAAGACTCGTGCAGAGTTAAATAGATTCATGACCCAACTCTCTCTAATCAAGAACGAGATATTCACTGGTGGTTTTGGTGAAGGTCTATCTTACATGTTTAAAGGCATGGCTGATTTACTTAAGTCATCTCGTTCCCTCGCCACAATGTTTGGCGTATTCCTAAAGTCTGCAATTGGTACATTAACAGTTCCATTCCAAATATTAGGTGTACTACTCAAACACACAACTGAAGCTTTTGACTTAGGTGAAGGTAGTGCTGCTAGATTCTTAATTAAACTTGCTGGTGTTGCCGCTGCTATCTGGTCTATTGTCAAAGCCTATAAAATGCTTAAAGGTGTTTTTGATATAGGTAAAGGTGCAATGGATATGGTTAAAGGAGCTAAAGGTGGTGGAGCTGCTGTAGCTGGAGGAGCAATGAGTGGCCTAGGTAAAGCTAATATCATAGGAACACTAGCAACTGCTGGTTATGGTATTTATGATTATCTAGCCAACACAGTGCCTCGTGGTTTACAAACTGGCGGCAGAGAAATGGAACTTATCCGTTCTGGTGCTATGTCAGGCAAGTTTAGAAGTGCACAACAAATTGAAGTGTTAGTACGTGATGGTAAAGTGGAAGGATTGATTGAAGCTCGTGTAGTACAATCCAACACAGAAAACCTAAACTCACTAATGGCATCGGGGACTAAATAATGGCTGATTCAATTCTCTTTATTGTCCAGAACAAGAAACGTGAGGAAAGTAGAGAGGCTGAGATTAAGCTCTTTACTGATGTTACCACAAGCATATCACACCAGTTTGACAATGATGTTACAGCATTCCCTGTTGAACGTGGTAAGGATATCACCGATAACATTCGCACTAGAAACAATAGGTTTACCGTGGAGGGTGTTGTCACAGATTATGCCCTCACACAATACAAAGGTAACACTGTTGGATATGAGGGTATTGCTAGTAGACGTCAGGACATGTACACCCACCTAATGAAGATTAGGAATAACAAACTCAAGTTTACACTAGTCACTGGATTGGACGCATATGAGTCTTGTGTGATACGGAGCTTCTCAGTTCCTGTTGCACCAGACAATGCCTCTTTATTCACATTCACTATTGAGATTGAACAGATACGTGAAGTGTATACAAGTACAGTTAATATTGTTGTTGCGGATGTGTCAGTCCCTAAGAAAGATGATGCAGCCAAGACTAGTAACAAAGGGGATAACACTCCATCTGAAACTGGATTCTTTGAAGATGTTGGTATTGTTGCTAAGGGATGGTATGACTTCATGGCTGACAAAGACCTAACCACTACAACAGGGGATGAATAATGATACAGTTTCCTGTTTATAATGATGTGGACTATGTTCAGACTATTGTGCTAGATGGTAAGAGTTATAATGCTTGGATGCAATGGAATGGCCGTGATGAATCATGGCGAATGGCTCTAGGACTCTCAGGAGAGGATTATCGTTGTCGTTTCAAGATAACTAATGGTGTTGACTTGTTAGCCCCTTACAGAGCTTATGAGGACACACCAGATGGTGTTATTATCTGTATTGACTCAGAGAAATATTCTGGTCGTGTAGATAAAGCTGGAATGATTAATGGTAGGTTTATTCTTCTATATTTAACACAAGATGAGTATGCTACACTAAAAGGATAGATTCAATGCTTGGTAGAAAATATGAATTGATTCTAGGAAAGCCTGTAACATTCACTCAAGGGGTGTTGTTACCTGCCCCACCTACTACATTCAATAATAACCTTTCTTTAGAAGACCAACTACGAACAACAGATGGAACACTTCTTGTCATATCACAACATCACTTAGACTTCAAGATATCAAAGAATACTAAAGGTGATTTAGCTTCTGCTACATTTACATTATATAACCCCTCCCCTGATACGCTTGCTTATTTGAATAGTAAATCTAAGCAAGCTATCAGCGTGGTGTTTAAATGTGGTTACGAAGATAATTACGCTGTAGCTTTTGTTGGCACTGTTAGTAAGACTATGCATGTTGATGAAGGTATTGAGCAGTATATTAGATTCATTTGTGTTGACGGTGAAGTCCAGACTAAAGAAGCTTATACAAATAGAACATTTAGAAAAGGCACACCAATAACTCAAGTATTGAATGATTTGTTTTCTGATATGAAATTATCATACGGTAAGATTCTTATTCCAGATGAACATAACAAACCAATCAAGAAGAATATTGTTGTTAGTGGTAAGACATCAGAACAACTTAAATGGATAGTGGAAGACTTGCAATCAGATTTCTATATTTCAGATGGTAAACTTAATATAATTCCTAAGTTTGAAGCTCCTAAAGGAAGTACACAATCTGTGCATGACATTAGTAGTGATAGTGGAATGATAGGAAGTCCAGTTCCACTTGATACAGGAACGGATACCAAGCAGGATAGTCCAAAGAATATAACACAGAAAACAGTTAAATCACTTCTTCTTCCTTTTATTAAGATTGGTGATATTGTTACATTAACCAGTATATACAATCAACCAGATAATCTAACACCAACCAGTGATGTGTACAAAGTAATTGCAGTACAACACACAGGTAATTATGAAGGTGAAGATTGGACAACAACATTAGATATTGAATCAACCACTGGTTATAGAATTGCCACATAACAATAGAGGATTTCTATGAACAGTAATGCAGATAAGGGTTGGCGTTCTGCCCTAGACTCTTGGTTTGATAGTAAGATATTAAATGTCCATACAAGCTTCCCAGCGGTCATTGAAGCCATTAACGATAACAACACTGTTGATGTGCTACCATTAGTTAAAACAAAGCTCTCAGACGGCTCTCAGAAGCCTTATACCACTATCCCTGATGTGAGATTACAAATATATTCAGCTAAGAAAGGTGATACATTTATAACAGTCCCTATTAGCGTTGGTGACAATGTATGGGTGTTTGTAAGTGAGAGAGATGTAGTTAATGTAATGGATAGTGATGGACAATCAGCTAAAGACTCTACAACATTAACCACACATGACTTATCTGATTGTTTCTGTGTACCGTGTTTCAGTGTTGATGACAATGCAATTCCAATTGACCCAGATAATATTGTAATCTCTAACAAAACAACAAAGATAACAATTAAAGAATCTGAAGTAATTGTAGAAACTAATAATTATAAAGTGGTTGCTGATAGTGCTGAGTTTGAAGTAGATTCCTTTAATGTGACTTCATCTTCATTCACACATAATGGTACTGATGTTGGTGCTACTCATATTCATTCTGGAGGAACAATTGACGGTCTTACAGGAGTACCAGAAGCATGATGGATTTTAAGTTAGGGAGTGATGGAGATTTATTATTTGAAGATGGTAAGTTTACATTATTAACAACAATACAAGAAGCTGTTAGACAACGTATACAAATAAGATTACAAACATTTCTAGGTGAATACTTCTTAGATACATCAGTTGGACTTCCATATAGACAGCAGATATTTAATAAAGGGTTGTCTAAGGTTGAGGTAGATGCACTATTCATTCGTGAGATTAATAAAGACACTGATGTAATACAAGTGATTGACTTTAGTTCAACACAAGTAGGTAGAGCTTATTCACTTAACTTTGAAGTATTAACCACAGACGGTTTACTTCGCGTAAACCTCCCAAGTATCACTCCTAATGATGAAGTTGAATACTCCCCTGCTAATGACTTTGTTATTAGTCCTAGCTGTCGCACAGAAGGTTTCATGTCTGGTGGTGATGGTGATATTATTCATAAGGTAATTTAATGTCAGGTATAACAGAAAATGGGTTTGAAAGAAAAACCCTCCAACAATTAATAACATCATTAAATTCCCGATTCACTTCTAAGCTAGGCCAATGGAACCAATCTGCTAATTCAGTAGAGGCTCAGTTAGTTTCAGTCTTTGCAGAAGAGCTTGACCAAACTTGGCAAGGTATGGAAGGGATTTATAGCTCACAAACATATAGTGGAAGTGAAGGCGTTTATTTAGATGATATTATATCTCAACAAGGTGTTTTTCGTAAAGGTAAATCAAAAGGTAGTGGTGAGGTTGTTGTATTTGCCAATCTTCCAACTACAACAACTAATTATTTAATCACATCTGGACGTAGTGTTAGTGGAAGTAATGGTATTACCTATACAACTTCTACAGAGAAAACAGTTAATAGTCTGATGTCTTGTTATAGACTTAAAGCCTCTACAATTACACAAGGTGTTACATACACATTCACAATGTATAATGTGGAGAGTGTTTCAGCTAATACATTTACATGGACTGCTGGTGACTCAGATGACATTGATGAAATGTTAGTTGCACTCTCACAGTTTGCTAATGTTAATATTACTAAGCTAGACCAAGCTGCATATTATAACTTTACAGATAGAACATTATATATTGGTTTTAATAAGGATGTTAATAACAATCCATTACCCCTGTCTAAAGCAAATCTTTCAGTAACAACCTCTCCTATTATTGGTGAAGCTGGTTATCGTATTGCTTGTACAGCAAATACCGCTGGATTCTACCCACTCAACATTGGTGAAGCCTCTGGACTGTCTCCCTCATTCACTGGATTTGTAGAAGCAACCAATTGGTTAACATTCTCAAGTGGTAGTGATGTGCAGACAGATTCACAGTATAGAGCTTCATATGAGAATATTGATGGTGTTAGTTTAAGTGGAACTCCTGCTAAGATTAAAGCTGAAGTGTTAGCTGTAGATGGCGTTATAGATGCTGAGATATTCCAGAACCCCACTAAAGATTATTTATATGATCTTAGTAACAATGTAGTGTGTGAACCTTATACATATAACGTGGTTGTTCTTGGTGGTGATGAGGAAGATGTTGCTCAGGCTATTGGTGATAATGCACCAGTGAATGTTAAACAATATGGTACAACTCAGATAAGTTACACAGATGACGAAGAGAATGTTATTGATGTTGAATTCACTAAAGCTACATACTTTAATTATGCTGTAGATATTACATATCAAACTAAAGATGGTACATACTTAACTGATGTAGAGAAAGCAGAAGTTGGTGAGTTGATGATTGAACTAACAGATGAGCTTGATATTGGTGGGACTATCCCCTTAGAACAAGTGCAAGCGTCTGTGTATCGTGCTATATCATTCAAACGTCTAAAGACTGCATCTGTCCAACTGAAAGACATTACTAACGCTGGAGGTCAATTCATTAGCTCTGATTTAACCCCTAAGTTTAGCCAGAAGCCACAGTTACTATATGTGAACTTAACATTCAACAAAGCATAAGGAATATATGATATGGCAGACACAGCCAATAAAATTAAGCTTGTTGATAATAGGGTTGAACTTGCCAAGTCATATCTCCTGTATCAATTCCGAGACAAAGAAGTTATCAACAAGATAGTTGAGGCCCTCGTAGAGGAGATACAAGAGGTTGAGAATGTCATTATTGATATGCAAGACTTACGCACCTTAGAGAACGCTACAGGGACTCTACTAGATAACATTGGTAATAAGCTCAAAGTTAATCGTAATAACTTAGATGATAATGATTTTAAGACTGCTATTAAAGTGAGGATATTACGTAAGTCTAATAAAGGGACTTATGGTGATATTGCTAATGTCTTTAGGTTACTCACTAGAGATGAGAACCCAATCATTAACCACAGTCATCCCTATGTAGTAGAGCTTACTGCTATCTTATCTTGTATCTCACAAACTAGTGCTGGTATTGATGAAGTATTAGCTCTGTTCCCTGTGAACACTGGTGTAAGACTAATTGATAAACCTAAACGTCCTTTTGGGTTTGCTGGTAATCCAAATGCATTCCCTTTAAGCAGTATTCTATTTGATACACCACAAGGCCAGATGTCTAGCCTTATTCGTACTGAGTTTGGTATTTATGATGACCCTAGATTCCAAAGAGTTGAAACTTATATCCCTCCAGCAAACAACCCACCAGTCCCTACTATATCACCCTTCCTAGAATATATATCTCTAGCTGAAGGTAGTGTACTTACTATTAATAAAGGTGAGTGGACAGGAGTAGAACCTATCACTTATTTATATCAGTGGTTCGTTGATGGACTTGCAGTAGATGGAGAAACAACACTCACATATACATTACTAGCGGGAGATATGGATAAGTCAGTTTACTGTAGAGTGATAGCAGAGAATAGTGATGGAACATACATTGCCAACAGTAACTCAGTCTCTTACACAGTGGAACCAACAGGCGGTATTGTGAGTGGTTTAGGTTTAGCATCTTCATACTCAGAAGCAGTATTATTTGTAGGGTCTACAGTCCCTAGTGCTAAAAGAACCACTATAATTGGGTTACGCTTTGGTACTGATGGGTTTGTAACTCCATATGACCAAGACGGGGATAGAACACCAATAGCATACTTAGATACTACTGGAGTTAGTGCAGCAGCTAATTATGAAGTGTATGTGACCAAAACTAGTGGTAACAACTTATCATCCCCACCACAGATTGATATATGGCAAGCACTTACATCCAACAGAGAGTTCTCTATTAATATTTATAACTCATCATTTGGGCGTATTAATAGTAGTGGTGTGTTTATATTCACAGTGAGAGATAAGACTACACTTATTAGTGAACAAAAAGAAGTTACTCTTATTGCAGTTAATGACTTGGATAATGGGTTTTAATAACATTTAATCAGAAGGAATAATAATGGCATTCCCAGCAGACAACCCCGATTGGGCTACGGATGATTTCGTATTCCCAGATGGGACAGATAATAAGGTTAGGCCAACACCCAATCTAAGGCAGTATGGATATGTACCAGATAGTTTCCCCACTGCACAAGAAATTAATTGGATGTTTAATAACTTTGCAGAACAGATATCAGAGCTTAAAGCTCAAGTAGCAGCACCATCACAAGTGCCTATCGGCATGGTGATTGAATTGAGTGGTACAACAGCCAACCCTAACTCTTTATTTGGTTATGGTGTATGGACTATCTTTGGACAAGGTAGAGTTACAATTGGTAGTGGTAGTGCTACAGATAGCCGTGGTGTTGTTAAAGCATTCAATGCTGGAGCTACAGGTGGTGAGTATGAACACTTACTATCAGCAGCAGAAATGCCAACACATACACATACTGGTGGTATCATAGGTAAGACAGGTGGTGCTGGATGGGATATCGAAGGTTATCCATCACAAGCTCCATCTAATGATAACTACAAGACAGCAGCTACATCGTCTGCGGGTGGTAGCCAATCTCATAACAACATACAGCCATATGTAGTAGTAAACAAATGGTTAAGGGTGAGTTAACATGGAAGCTATTGTATCAGCTATCGCTAAGTTTGGATGGTTAATATGTGGCGGTGTTATTGCCCGTTATGAATGGGAGCGTAGAAAAGATAAAGTTCGTCTTGATGATATGTATACAAAGAAAGAAACAGAAGACCAAATCATCCTGAGAATGAAACCTATGGAAATAACACTAGACCACTTATCTAAAGACACCAAAAGTCAGACAGAAGCAATTAAAGATTTAACATCACTATTAAAAACCGTAGCTGTAGATATTGCAGTATTACAAAACAATATACCTAAAAGGAAGAATGATTAATGCCGTCAGATACTAACCCACCAGTACGTGAGAAACAAAAGTCAATCCCTAAGAAAGAGAAGAAAGTTAAATAGTAAATACGGGAGTAATTTATGGTGACATACTTATTTGGATTCTTATCCTATTACACAATGTTATTTTTATTACTCCCATTTATAGCTGACAGTAGATATTTAAAACTTTGTGTTGCATATGCACTTATAATGACAGTAGACCAAAATATAACACCATATATAAAATTAAGTATACCAGATTATTTCTTCTTAACGAGATGTGGGCTAGATATGCTGTGGCTATTAGTTACATACTTTGTTGTTAAGGGTAAGGTCAGACTGTTACTAATAATTGCCATATCAATATCCCTCTTAGTTAATATATATAATCACATTGATATAAGTATTCAGCCCCTATATACCTATTGGGTTTATATTAACTCTATATTATTTGAATGTATTATAGCTATATTAATATCAACATCCCCTTGGTATAAAAAATTAAATGTTTGGTTGATTAAGTTAGCCAATTACATAACAAATAAAATTAACATTAAACGCATATCATTGTGCGAGGAGAAATAATTAAATGCAAAAGTGGAACGGAAATTTACTTCGCAAGTTTGATGATGCAATAGATGGTAATGCGTCTGTAGGAACTACTGTTGTAGTACGTAATACTGTAGGGCTTACCCTTGCTGTTATTTATGATGTAGATGATACCAACTCAGTGCAAAAGAATAACCCATTTGTTACTGATGATTTTGGTCGTTATAGCTTCTTTGCGCCTAATGGTAAATATACTATTGAGTTTGGGGATGGTAGTGATGACATTGAGATTGTATTAGTGGATAATATAGCTCATGGGGGTTTGGCAGATTTAAACCCAGCAGACGGTTCGGCTCATAACGCTAGTGATATTAACAATCAAAATGGTGGGACGCTAAAAGATACGGCAGATTTATCTGCACGAATATTAGCGGCGCAGGTTATTGACTATAATTTTGCAGACCCTTACAGGCTTGAATCTGATTACATATTTACAACCACTAATGCTTTTGGTATTGCACAAACGGGGCAATCATTAGCAGAAGGGGGTGTTAGCGGTGATGCAGTTAGCGGGGTGGATTCCGTTGCATTTGAGGGCAGGACACTGATGTTTAGTGGTCAGCCTATTGGCCTATCAACTCAGATTTTGACAAATACTCCTATTGGGCTAATTGAGCCAGTCAGAGTAACAACAGGACATTCAATTACCAAAAATCTAGCGATTGGTAATGAGGATACTTACTTATTTAGTGGGCAAGCGTGGGGAGGGCAACCATATTCAACAATTAAGAAAGGTGGCTCTACTGGAGTGTTTGAATCTGTAACAACTCAAGTGCAAAATGCAAAAAACGCCTTCGATAATATAATATATAAAGCTGTAACAAATATTCACGGTGAGCAGGATGGATTAAATAATAACACCACTTACGCAGCAGACCTTAATGAGTGGCAGCTAGATTTTGATGCCGATATAAAGGCTATAACTGGTCAAGTTGAAGATGTGCCTATGTATATCTGCCAAACTGCATCTGGTAGCGGGTATGGTTTTAATGGTGGCATTACACAGCTAACATTCCCCACCCCACTAGAGCAACTAGAGGCACACGAGACTTATGCAAATGTTATTCTTGTCTGCCCTAAATATCATTTAGCCTATGCTGACCACTCCCATATTAAAAATATTAGTCAGCGTATCCTTGGAGAGTATTATGCAAAAGCAATAAAGCAGGGGATATCTTATGAGCCATTACGACCTAACACGATAACACCAGTTGGGAGTACTATTGTCATTGATTTTGTTGGAGGTGTTGGCTCTTTGGTGTTGGACACATCAAATGTTATAGCAGCAACTAGTAGTGGTTTCAGCTATTCAGATGGGTCTGGTAATACGATATCGTCTGTTGCAGTAACAGGGGCATCACAGGTTACTATCACATTAAGTGGGGCTGTGGGTACTAGTGCGGTAATAGCTTACGCCTACCACAACGGAGTCGGTGGTGCAGACAATCAAGTTGCAGGACTTGGTGATAGGGGTAACTTACGAGACAGTAACACTGATGTGTCTAGCTATAACTCTGTACCACTTTACAACTGGTGTGTCATATTCAGAAAGGCGGTAAACTAATGAGACTAATACCTAAGATTTTTACTAAAGTATCAAATGCTATATATAAAGGGTTTTCTGGGGAAGTGGTGTCCCTGCCAAGTGTTGGTCTAGCTATTCATGACGGTATAAATTTTGGAGGTGTGTTGATACAGCCTCAATCTGCCACTGCTTTTGCTAATAGAGATAATTTTGTCAGGAACAGCAATTTCAGGTCTATTCAAAATGGGAGTTTATTTATTGGGAATTCCGCACCAGCCACTTACACTATTGACGGGTGGTTTATGTTGCACAATGGTGGGTCAACATCAAACATAGCGCAGTTATCTGGGTATGATGTTGAGACAAATTCAATGACGAGGGCAAGGGTGACAACCTTTTCAGGCGGCCTAAGTTCTAGCTACTCAATTTTTGCACAAACTTACCACAACCTAGCGAGGTTTGCTGGTAAAAAAATGACTCTGAGTTATTGGATAAAGCCAACTCTAGACACATCAATAACAAATGAGATGCGACTAACTTTTGCTGACGCTGGTACTGTAGACCGCGGGGTGTTGGTTGGAAGGCAAAGCCTTAAAGCGAATGTATGGAATCGCGTAGAGTCTACCTTTAGTGTACCAGCTATTGGGGCTTCTGATATAATAAACAACAATACTGATAATGCAAGGATTCTTTATTGGCTAGATGCAGGAGATGACTGGAATAGCAGAACTGGAGGTATACTACCATTCTCTGGTACGTTTGATATAGCTAACGTAAAGTTAGATGGGAATAATAGAGCTACAGAGTATGATGCCAGTGACATTATATATGAAAACCAAAAAGTGCAAGAGTATTATGAAAAGAACACTCGCATCCACTACCTTCCTAATCTTGGCACATTACAATCAGACCCACTGACCACAAAAGTGTTTGGTGAGTTGGCATTCGCTAACGCAAAGTGGACTAATCTCCCTATGATAACCTACACACTTTCAAATGCTAACACTGGTATATTACAAGGTAGGGACTCAGGTGGTTTCACTATCCAAGCAACTGCAACTAGTGACACTTTAGGGGCATCAATAACTACATATACTGGGGATGCTGAGATAATACCGTAGTCATTATAGAGAGCCTGACTAGGACTCAGAAACTAAATACTTTACACTAGGAAAACAAATGGAAACATTATTCTTCCCATTAATTGCTTTCGCTATCAAACTAACAACAGCTATTGTTGCTTATATTTGTATGAGATTAGTATTAAAGCAATTAGATAAATCAATACAATTTAATTTCAAAGAGTGGTTTAAGAATGCACATAGTAAAGATAAAGCAATTTACTTATCTTCTCGTTATGCTGCTACTGCTATGTTCTTCGCCTTCCTCCTTAGCTAAAGGTTATGTAACCAATATTAGTAATAAATATGATAGAGAGTTTAAAAGGGCAACCTCTCTCTACCTCCCCACATGGGACTATCGTTGGCTTAAAGCTCAAGGCTACCAAGAGAGCTTATTAAACCCATATGCTGTGTCCTATGTTGGTGCTTCTGGTATTATGCAAGTGATGCCAGCAACATGGAATGATATTACTAATAACCTAGGCTGGAAGATGGCTAATATATTTGACCCTAGTTTGAGTATTCATGCTGGGGCTTATTATGATAGTAAATTATGGAAACAATGGCGTAGTAAGAGAACAGTAGACAGTAGACGTAATTTAACATTTGCCTCATATAATGCTGGCTTGAAGTCTTTGCTAGATGCACAGAAAGCTTGTCATATGAAAACAGAGTGGGAAGATATTAGTCCATGCCTAGTTCAAATCACTGGTAAGCATTCCAAAGAGACTCTGACATACGTTGAACGTATTAATCGTTGGTATATGCAGATATATTTAAATTAACCAAGCTCATAGGAAGCCCGTAGAGGGCTTATAATTTAAAAGGAAAGTCATGGCAGCAATTACTAAGATTATAAGCTCTGTAGTCTCGTTTGGAGGCTCTGTAGCTTCATTCATATCATCAGCTAAGTCTACATATATTCTCATTGGTATTATAGCCATTGGTGGGGCATACATGTGGAATGACTATCAATCATTACGTGCTGACAATGGAAAGCTATCATTAGCATTATCTGTAGCTTCCTCTGGCACTAAACAAGCCTTGACAATAGCAGATGATAATGCCACAGAAGCTATTAAGATACAAACCCATTATCAGGAGATTCTAAATGAGCTATCACGAATGGGAGAAACAAATAGGGCTTTACAAGAAGCCCTTTCAGACAAGGAAGCAGAGATTGACAAGTTCACTGCTCAGTCTAATGACACATTTAAAGGATGTATGGTTATACAGTTACCAGAAGATATATTTGGTAATTTGGTTAAGCCTAATAGTGACAGCAGTGTTGCTAATGACAAGTTGCAGTAGCACTAAAGTGGTGGAAGTCCCTGTCACTAAGATAAAGTATGTGGATAGATTGCAAGCTAGAGAAGATGTGCCATTATGTACTATCCCTTTTGCTAAGGATTTATCAATAGAAAGTATACTGAAATTATCACAACGCCAACATACTGCACTGTTAGAATGTAATAATGTTATTGAGAGTTTTAATAAAGTTAAGTAGAAAGTAGTAGATATAAAAAAGCCCCTCCACGTAATTGTGAGAGGGGCTTTTTGTTGTTTGTTAATCCCAATCTGTAATGATATTGTCCACCACCTTATTTAAAAGGTAGTCTCTGTCCTTATTAGAGGAAGTCAATTCATTTTCAAGTTCCTCAATCCTCTCACCACATACTTCTAAAGCTTTGGTAGTGCCTTTTATATGCTTCTCCAAACGCTCACATGTATTATTAAAACCATTCATCATCTGAACAATCTGTTCAACGTCTAACACACTAACTCCCATAGCACCATCAAACCCAACTTGTTTAATTCCCATACAATCTACAACAATAAATTTATCTTTCATTTTGTTTCTCCTTTACTCTTTAATTATTTTTAGTGTGATAACAGACTGCTGTAATACCAAGTCTGGTATAATATAATTATTATCATCTTGCCCTTCAAATTCAAGATATGTTAGTTGACTAGCGGCTGCCTTATTTAAAAGGTTTTTCGTATCATCTAGATCTTCCTCAGAAGATTCTATAATAATACTACGGTATGTTACACCAGAAGCTAAGTGATGCACTATGATTTGATATTTAACATTACTCATCTTAAATCTCCTTTAAATATTCCAATTACAATAGTTAAGATAATCTTTCTTAACTAAATATTTACTAATATTGCCATAATTAATTTCCATTGTCAAGCGTGTTAATTCAACTCCAAGGAAATAACCTGTCATCTCTAATGTATCATGTTCTGGATAAGCTTCTACAATATCATTCATCATACGTTGTTTAAACACCATAGACTGCTCTATTGGTTGTAACAAGAGGATGGAAGCAGCATAACATGTCTGTGCTGTTAGTTGTTTAGAAGCTTCTACAGGCGATGGTGTAGGATTACCTACTGGTGTAGATGTTAGTGTGAATAATAGTAGTGTTGTTATCATGATTTACCCTCCCATTCTTTTCTTAGTCTTAATAAACCCACGAGTGACGGTCTTAATGTCCAACTCATTCTGTGGATTCTCCATTAATGATTTAATCTGGTTAAATGCTTTATGACAAGCCACCACATTACCTTTTACATACCCTTTCTTATTATCAATACGATCAATAGTAAATGTGTTATGTTCCAAAGGAAGTCCAGTGAAATAACACTTATTAGCTTTAGCCATATTCTTAAATGATGTGAATGATAAATCAAAAGGTACTCCTCGTGCTTCAGCACTTGTAATCTTGTTTACATAAAATTGAGCAATTGCCATATCTTGATGTGCCATGTTAGTGTCCTTTATTTAGTGTTGATGGGTTAATAATATAGGATGATAAGGTGGATGTCAATATTTATTTATAATTCTCTTTGTCTATATTTTCATACCAGTTGTTATTATCAAAATAGCTTGTATGTTCTAAACTAGACACAAAACACTTCTCACACACTCTCTCATGATTAACACGTATCTTCCTATCGTCTTTCATAATCTCAACTTTACACCAAGTACAGTGGTTTGTTGTAATCCACTTGATTAATCTATTTAACATGATATTCTCCTTTGCTTTAATGGGTGGATACTCTCATATATAGTATATAGAGTCAATACTTATTTTAATTTAGGTATGAAAAAGGATTTTCAGCATGAAAAAAGCCCCAACCGTAGGGAAGGGGCTTAGTGTTAGAAATCTAAATCTTCATCCGTAAGGTCATTAATCACTGAATTCAACAAGTAGTTTGTATTATCAGTCTCTTGATTAGCAACCTGTGTCTTATCAATGTCAAGCCAATAGTCCATCCAAGGGAGTGGATTCTCATATAGCTTATGTTCAAACTCAATGCCAACATTATCTGCAATAGTAGTGGCTTGGTAATTAGCCCACTCTTTTAGGATTGTTGGAGTAAGTCCTAATATACTACGCCCCTCTGAGAATATATAATCTCCCCATAAGTGCTCTTGCCCTACACACTCTGCAAACAAAGTAGGGAACCATTCTTTAACTAGCTTATTATAAACACCTGAGAATCGTTTGTCTGCTGCTAGGATGCGTAATGTTTCTTTACCATATGCAGCATGGTTCTTCTCATCTAGCATAATCTTCTGTACTAGTTTAGCAGAGCCTAGGAACAGGTCTTGTTCAGCCAATGCAAAGGTACAAGCGAATGAAGACATAAACTGTAATTGCTCTAAACAGTATAAAGCCAAGATTGCTTTAATCACAATCTCTTTAGCTTCATCACTATCCCTATCTAGGATACCTAGGATTAGTTTAGCACCAGCCTGTTGTAGTTCATTAAATACTAATGCAATCTGTGTACTCCGACCAGTGATGTTTTCATTATTAATAATCTCATTAAAGACATCCTCTGGATTCTTAACACACTGTCTAACAATCTCTGAGTATGTAAGCGCGTGTAACACTTCATTTTGAGAGATATAAGAAATCCCTGTCCAATATTCACTATTACTCACAAAAGGTGCTAGAAGCGGTGCTATGGCTCTTGAAGCTGCACTATCAAGCTCCCATTGCCAAGCAAGAGTCTTAACCATAATATCATACTGGTTGTTACTACAATTCTCTAAGTCTAATCGTGTTTGACTTAAATCAACTTCATCCTCTGACCAATCCTGCGCTTTAAGTTGTTTATATAACTGGAACAACTTAGGGTAGGACACATTAATTGAATCATGTAGTCCACACTCCTGTCCTAAGAATAATGGATAGTTACCTTCTAGCCTATGTGTGTTTTCTAAATTTAATACTGTCAATTTACACCTCCTCTTTATAAAGTACAACCACCACTACTACAAACCTCACTAGGCAAATCTTCAATCTCTTTACCAGACTCTGTTTTAGTATTCATATAATATCTACTCTTCATCCCCATCTTAGCCATATACAATAACCGTTGTAACTGTTCCTTAGCACCAATCTTACGATTAGGATATTTACTTGGGTCAAAGTAGAAATCAGCACTAATAGACTGCCCATGGAACTTCTGAACAATGGCATACATGTCTACAATATCATTGTATGGCACATCGTAAGCTCTCTCATATTTAATACGAGACATTAGGTTACCATAATGAGGTACATAACATGGAATCTTACTTTTACCACTTGCCTTTGTAATAACTAAGTCACGGATAGGGTAAACAGAGTTGGTTGTATTAGATGCTTGAGATGAAGTCTCTGCTGGCATTGTTGCCTCTAACACTGAGTTACGTATACCACCTTGTTTAATGATTTCTTTACGTAAACCTTCCCAATCCATCTTCAATCCAGAAACCACATTATCCACATTCTTATTGTATGTGTCAATAGGCAACCATCCATCTGGGTATTTAGTTTTATGTATCCATTCAGCATTGCCTTTCTCTTTAGCTAAACGTAGACTAGCTTTATGTAAGTAGAAGCTATGCATCTCTGCTAAATCATGTATATATTGTTTACCCTCTTGTGACGAATAACTAACACCTTTAACAGCCATAGCATCTGCTAGGTTAGTAATACCAATACCCATACTACGTCTTGCTTGTGCTGTCAACTTGACTTGATTAAAGGGGTAACTAGTAAGCTCCATTGTGTTATCAACAAGCATAGCAGCATAGTATGCAATCTTCTCATATTCCTCTGGGGTCACTCGACCTACAGCAATAGCAGCAATAAAGCATAATGCCACTTCACCAGCATCAATATCAGTGCCATATAGTTGTGATACATCATCATAACCTTTAGTTGGTAACATGATCTCATTACAGAGGTTGCTTGAGAAGATAGGATCTTTAAATGGAGTATGTCTATTAGCTTCATCAATCATTAATGAATACACACGCCCTGTCTCATAGTATTGCTTCTCAATAGATAAAGCAAGCTCTCGTGCATTGACAACCTTCTTACTAATACCAGAATCATATACTCGATTATACTCAGCTTTAAACCCTTCAATGTCTTCACTAAAGAATAACTTAAATAGCTCTGGGGCATTATGAATACTAATTAACATCCAGTCCTCATTCTTAGCTACTTTCTCCATGAAATATTTATTCATCATCACGCCATAATCCATACCTCGTATTTGTTTAGCAACTGGGGTAGTAGGGTGCTTCAGACGAGTCAGGTCTTCCATCTCTGGGTCTAAACAGGTAAAGTATATCGTTGCTGCACCACCACGACTACTCTGCTTAGTAGACTTTACAGCAGCCTCCAAGTAACGATAATAAGGTAGTTTACCAGTGTGTTCAATAGTGTTGTTACGAACACCATCTCCAAGGCTACGTGTATTTAGATAACCACCGATACCTGAGTTAGCACATGTCATAGTGTAAGCGATATGGGTAGCCACTTCAATACTTGCACTTGTATCTTTGTTAGTGAATAAACAACAACTAGCCAAACCATTATTATCTGTACGTAATTGTGATAATGTTGGTGTAGGGGCATTAATCTTTAAATCAGATAGTGCTTCATACATATTACACACATCTTTTAATCGTCTTTCTAAAGGTTGAATAGAACAAGCAGCTAATGCAACTCCCATATATGTGAATTGTAATGACTCAAATAGATTACCAGTCTTAACATCCTTTAACGCATAACGTTCACTAACTTGTTTAACTGTACTAAACTCATAATTAAAATCTTTACTATGGTCAATCACATCTTCCAGATATATTAGTTCTTCTGGTGTGTATCCCATATCTTTCCATTTACTCTCTGTGACCATATTATCATAGAAGTCTAACAATGGAGGCACTTCAATAAAACTGCCAAACACTTCCTTGTAAATATCACCAACTAATAGTCGAGCAGCCATTTTAGAATGCTCATATGAGTTGTTATCTAAGCAAGCATCAATTAATGCTTTAATAATATCTTCTGTACTACAGCCCTCTGTTAGTTTACGCATTGCTTTGAATACAACATCAGACCATGATACTTGGTTATTAGCAGCCCATTCTCCCCACTTGTTTAGCTTGTTCACATCAAAAGGTACAGACGTACCATCTCTCTTAATAACCACTGTAATCATAATTCTCCTAATATTTTTATTTTATCTAATTCCAAATAACAAAAAAGCTCCTACCCACTATTTGTGAGTGGAGCTTTCATTATACCACTATTTTATGTTCTTGTCTAATTATTTATAAACTCATCTTCATGTCCTGCTTCCAACGCTTTACGGTACTGCCAGAATGTATCACTATGGAAGTTACCACTACCCCCAAGTATTGTCTGACGTTCAACCTTAGCAATATGCTCTGTAGGGCTAAAATGAGGTGGGTCTTCTTTATACACACCATTCTCAGGTAGATTAAGCATATCATAAATCTTTAATGCTTTCTCTAAACTATCATCCAGCACACGGTAACTTACTTGGGCATTACAAGATGCAGACACTCGAATAGCTGCTTCTTTACTATAACAATGATTCTTATCCACATAAGGAAGATGGTATTCCCCATACCCTAATTCCTGCGGTGTACTTAGTTCAATAGAAGCTCTCATACGCTCTGCAAGGAGTTTAAATTCGGGTTGGGCATCTTTGTGACACCTTAGTAAGAACATAGCCTCAAAAGCTTCCCTAGTGGCTGTGACAACACCTTTAGTCTTCATGAAAGGCTCTAATAAACGATTCACTATTTGCTTGTGACAACCTTGGGATAACATATATTCAGCACAGTCAGCAGCTTCTTTAGCACTTGATAACCAACCCCATTGTGCATTATGTAACTCTTTCCCTGCAAGCTCTTTATCAGCAACCATACCACGTTGATTCAAACCCCAATGAACTGGCATAGCAGGGGTAAACCTAACTTGGTCAATCATCTTATCTGTAGGTACAGCACGACTACTTTGAAAGTTACGTGACAAACTACGGTGAGTGTTAAACTCAGGTAAAATGAAACGATGTAGCTCAATCTCTAATGTAATTAATTCTTCACCATTTGGTGCTCTACTATGACACACTACTTTAGATGATGGAAACTCTTGTTCTGACATTAAACTCCCTCCTCCATTTCAAATACAAAATCACCAGCACGTTTAAACCTCTCCCACATACCTTTACTCATAGTAGGGAAATCCCATAACGTTGGTTCTTCTCCACTTTCAGAGGCACTTATATGTAGATAACCACTAACCTCCTCCCAAGGTTCTAGTGTAATTAATATCTCTCCTTCACTATCTGAAATAACTACTTTAGACATATTATACCTCCAAATTCAAAATACTAGCCAACTGTGCAACACCAGCCTGTGTGTTCAATAAACTATCACACATCTGTTCATCATAATCAAAACGCTTGTAGCCAGTGTATAACACACCCCCATACACCACTTCATTATTCTTTGTACGATAACCACTACCATCTGTAACCACTTTAATCTCGTAGGGTTCACTAACATCCATTCCAGATAAGTGTAATAAGGATTGAACCACTTTATCATTTGTATCTAAGCAATGCCCCATCTTGCAGAATAGTGTACTGGTTAGATCACAGATATGTACAACATGGTCATGTTCTGCGTCTGGGTTACGCTTCTTAGTTCTCTTTGGTAAATTTGCAATGGCATTCCCTTTAATATTTGTCATTAATATCTCCTCTTTAAATTGTTATAATTGTTGTGCTTTATCTAATGCTTCTTGTGCATCACGTAATTGCTGCTGTGCTTCTGATATTAATTTAGCTTTAGCAGCGTCTTTGGCTGAGATTGTTGGTTTGACTCGGTATTTCCACTCATTAAACCAACACGGATTCTTAGACACTGACCAGATAGGAATTTCACCTTTCCACTCAATCTCAGCACCATCAACCCAAGCACATAATAAATCTTTCTTAGTTTGTTTGTCAAGCTCTCCGAATGGAGAGTTGATTTGTTGTAATGATTCATATCCCCCGACAAGTTCAAATAAGGTATATTCGTTATTGCTTATTACACTAGACCCATTATAACCATTAACAAATCCATTACCGTTTATAATAGAGTCAAGAGTTACCTTATCATCTTTAAAACATTTTGAGTATACATCGGCATTACACTCACCTAACCGTGTTAGGTAGGTATATTTATCCACTAATTTATAAGTCTTTCCAGCCTCTAACTTATCAATCATCTCTATTCTCCTCTTAATAATGTTTAGTCAAATCCACATCTTTGAAATAAAAGTGAGCTTTCATTACCTTTCCGTCTTGGTTGACAAACACATAGTACCCATTAATCATCTTGAAGTCAATACCTTTATAAATTGTTTCTTCTTCAATACTCTTACAAATAACTTCAGCTTCTTCCACAGAGATTGCATGTGATGGGATGAACTTAGATAGGTTACTCTCCATAATCTCATTCATAAGCTTCTCATGTGGGAAATAAGCATCAGCAAAGTTCATAGCACAATGTTGTAGTTTATCTAGTACAAGGCTTACAGCACGTTCTGGTTGCTTTAATAAGTAGATTAGATGACTAACGTCTTCCACAATACCGTGGCAATTAGCTTCGCCTTTTAAACCATTACCAGTTAGAATACCATCTTCATATCCGTATAAATGAGCCAAGTATTCGCCCACGAAGAGGACATCTACCATATGGTCAATAATATCGTAGATTGTTTTAGCTGCGAATAGCTCCTCTGCTTCTTCAATTACCAGTGCTTCGTATAATGGAATTAGAGATTTATCATTTACATCATTACCCCCAAGTTCATTAAATAACATTACACCTTGTTGGAACTTTTGGTACACTTCTAGGAAGCCTTCCTTTTGGTTTTTTAATACTGACATTCTATTTAGTTTCTCCTTTATGGTGCCAACACTATCGTGTTGGTATGGATGTATTATATGGGATTGTTTTGGTTGTGTCAAGAGAGAAATAGACATCCTTGTCTTTTATTTTAAATATAAGGTTTTACTTCATACTTTAACAATGCATCTCTTACCTTACCTATAATAACCCCACTATTAAAATACTCATTAGCCTTTCTCTGTATTAAGGATTCTTTATAAGCTTTATATAGAGAGAAAGCATCTTCCTTGTTATTTCGAGTACCTAAGTTAATTGTCTTACCTTCACCGTTGTTACAGTAAGCTATAAAACTTGCACCATTCTTACCTAGAGTTACTCCTAACGGGAGATTATTATTCCTAGACTTACTGGCAGAGATATTCACCAACAGTAGGTTCAATGCTTTTGGTATGAATACACACGTATCAGGGGAGTATAACTTACCATCACCAAGAATATCTTTATCTAACTGATAACCATCTACGTGGTTGTTATGGAACCATTCAGCAAATACTTGGAAGTCTAACCAAGGTTCATAAACTTCACAACCCTTATAGGTTTCATTCTGGCTCTGGTAAAGAGGGGAATGGCATCTACGTATCATATCCTTCCAGACACTCTCGGATTTACTCCTCTTTCTATTTACAGACTTCATAAACTTCCCGCCTGAATTATACCCCACTCCATATACCATTATTTATTGTACCGCCCTTTTAAATATTCCAAGTCAACGAAGGTAGGATTAAAGCTACCATCCTTAACATTATGTTGTAAACAGACACCCCTCCAGTGCTTGTTTCCTTGAATACCCTTGTATCCTTCATCGTGTTCATAATATGCACCCGCAATAATAGCCCATTGCTGCTTGCCCGAACTTGGTAAGAACCGAGTAGCTACATCCAAACATTGTTTATGTCCCATACAGAAGGATTCGCCTACATTCTTTAGTACATTAAGTGCTGTCCCCCCATAAGGTTTACCCGTAAGAGGACTTGCCATATAGTGTACATATGCTACGCCATTCACTACAGCAGGTTCTAAGAAGTCATACACTTCCCAACCAAAATCCTTATATCGAAGATTATCATAACTAAGGAAATCTGCCAACTCTGGGTTTGCATCTACATGACGCATAATACGTTGCTCGTGGTTGCCTAAGGTGAGTACCATTTTAGGTTTATATACCACTTCCCCAAACTCTGCCAACTGAGATTGCTGTAAATCATACAAAGGTTTAAGTAGTGCATTCATACCAGCAATAGCAGCCTCAATATCCTTCTGGACACGTTTTCCTTCTGCTGATTTCTTACCTTTATCGTAACTACTTAGGGACTCCATATCTGCATGATCCCCAATTAATACAATAACTTCTGGTAGTTTATCCACAATGTATGCACCAAGCCATTCTAAATAACCTAAACTAATACCAGCCTTGCACTGTGTGTCTGGAATCATAAGATGTGTCACATTAGGACGTACTGTATTCACTGTCTCAATCTTATACACATCCTTGAATCGGTTAAAAGGTTTAATCAGTGCTGGATGCTCTTTATCAGTAATCACAATAGCATTCTCCTTATCCAACAGCCCATTAGCCACCCAATACCTAATTGTACTCTCTTTTGTACTTCGCTCCAACACAACTCTCGCAGCTTCACGAATACTCGCTCCCTGCTCCAAAAGTTCCTTCACCGCTTGTTGATCTTCTGTTAAATTCTTATTCAATTTATTCTCCTCGTTTCTTATTAACCAATTTATCAATAACACTCTCACCACCAAGAATGTTTGAATACTCTCCGTCTTCTTTATATTGCATCCAATAGTATATTGCTTCATTATGTATATCAGAAGCGTCTTTACCACTAACTCCCCATAAATCAAGTTTACATGATATATTAAAAATACCAAATCTATCTGTTGTCATATCAACACACTTATAGAAATCTGTACATTCAGTCATCAATCCTCCAAATATGCTTGTTTAACTTCCTCAAAATCCACACCACTATCTTCAATAATTTCTATTGCAATATCTAATTCTTCTGCTAAAGCTCCTACACGTTCCTCTAGCATTGAGATAGTGTGTAACAGTTGGTCTACATATAATTCATTTACTTCCATATTCAATCCTCCGATAAATTATCTAAAATACTATCTTTATCCAACAAGGAAGTATCAAACCATCCCAACGTTTCAATAATACGTTCTCGGTGTTCCTCGAATATCTCATATATCACAGCAGGGTCAGCCCCAGACATCTCTGTAATGTGATAAATCAAATCAAACACCTCTGAGTTAGCATTATGTCTGTTCTGCTCTGTACGGAACACTGAGATGTTCTGTGGGGCATTCTCCCATAATTGATTAACCATATTTGTGTCTAATAATTCTTGATACTTTTCCACCGACAGGTGGAATGGTGTTAATGGTTGTTTTGACATGTCCTCTCCTCTATTGTCATTCTAATTTAATCTACTAACATTATTATCTATGTCTATATAACTGAACTCTCCGTCCTTATCGAAGAAAAACTTCAAACCTTTCCTCCCTAGAAGACTCCCTGTGATGATAATTTTCATAACCACCTCTCTGTGTTCATTATCCACTATCACAGTCTCTGTGGTATACTCATGCTGCTCTATAACAGATATATTAGCAGATGCATCCAGCTTACGCAACCTCTTATTTAATTTAATTAAGAATTGGTGTAATTGGTATGTTGTGTATTTCATTTATAATTCTCTTATACTAGACGTTTAATATTTGTACAAAATTCTGAGTTGTATCTAGCATCCTGCTTCGGCATACATAACATTCTGTGCAAGCTTCCATATCTATTTTCTGAGTGAAGTATTCCGATTAATCCTGAATTTCCATTATATTCAAACATGTACGCTTCCCCATCCACCATTTCATCCACTGGTTCTGGTGTAACAGGCTCAACAACAGCAGCTTCCCAAGTTAATGTGCGGGAGTATTTGAAGTTGATTTGTCTCTCTTCTGAGCCTTCAAATGTTGGGAGTTGGGCACTATAACACAGCCCACACTCGGTAGAGTATAAGAAGTTCTTTGATAGGGCTTGTACAGTCTTACTAGTGGAGTCCCCCCCTGCCCAAACAATCCCCTGTTCAAAACAAGCCTCTTGGAATGCTCGTGATAACTCCTCATCTATAGTTCCATCTGACTTACGGCAATCCAATTTTGTGTTTAGTAGGGATGGCACATTCTGTGCCTGTGGTGCTTTTAACATTTTCTGTAACTCCTCATATGGGATGAATAGTGATGGTTCATTAATTAGCCCCCATCTTGCATATGTTTCATCATAAACTAAGACAGTTTGGTCTTCCACGGTAATACCCACATGATTCCAATATTTACCCACACGGGCAATATGACTCTCAACATCACCCCCAACCTTTTCAGCCATCATTTCCATAATATCTCGTGTATCCTCTTGAACTTTACCGTCTGGTAATTTAGTCCAACTTCCCACTTGAATTTTATATTGTGTCATTATTTGTTCTCCTCTAGGTATTTAATAATAGCTTCGCGTCTAAGTTTTGCATTTGATGGGTAGAGTCTTTAACATCTGTAACCCCAGACGTCCAACCCCTATGGTGTTTTCTATTGCCAATCATAACTTGATTCATATGTCCTATGTGTAGCCCGTTGTCTCGACAGAAGGCACTAAGATTATAAACGTCTATTACTTGACCATATGGGTCTTTAACCTTGTAATTTTTAGCATGGGCCTGTGCCATATTCTCTTCTTGGGTTACAAAAAGACACGTATCTGGGCTATATATCTTATTACCTTCAACTTTAATATCTTTATCTAACTGGTATACCCCACCATCTTTAGGATAATTTTCCTCAAACCATTTTGCAAAGTTCTGGAAGTTATGCCATTCTTCACACACTGAACATCCCTTGTAACTCGGATATTTTTTATGGGTTTCCTCGTTGTAACACCGATCTAACATGCCCCTCCATCGGTGAATAGCACTATGGTTAGAGTTAAACTCCCCCTCACCAATGTATCCAACACCATAGAGATTTGGGTGTAATTTATCTCTAACCTGCCCTTTCCTAAGACTATATGCATTAGTTACAACCCTATACATGGTATTTATAAACAAGACTTCAACATTATGAAAGTCTTTATAACTAATAACAATCATATCTCCACTTTTGTTACTATGGAATATATCCCCTACCTTAATAATATCCATATTATTTACCCCCTATTTCCAACCACTCAATCACAGCAGCCCTACGTTTCTTTGCATTTGATGGTGGTATGATACCTCGTTCTTTGAACCATGTCAAGAGATTATCTTTATCATCTAATATTTCTATAGCCTTCTTAATATTAACAGCATCTTCATAACTACAATCATTAGCATCCATCACATTTTTAACCATATGGTCTGGGATGCACAATATCTGTAGGTCATCAAAACTAACATCAAGAATATTACTAGCCCATTGTAGTGCTTGGTCAATACTAGTGAATGAACTCTCACCTTTCTTATGGTCTACGTTAATTTCATCACTTTTAAACTTACCCTTGCACATCTCACATTCCCACAACCACATTGTACGTGTGTTAGGATTAGTGTCAGGTATACGTGTCTTCTCTAAGAAAGCTAATTTAGTCTTACAACTCATCCATTTCTTTCTCACAGCACTCCGTATAAGTGCCATAAGTTGTTTCTCAGTGATTGGTTTAGGACTACCATCATCATCTAGAGATTTCATAAACTTTAGAAATTCTTCATATTTTAAATCAATGTCTATCTGGTCAGGTACATTACTTTTAGCTCGTTTAACCCCATTACGTTTATCTTTCTTTGGTGAACTTCCTTTCTTTGCTCGTCTAATCAATGTCCAAACCCTCCAAACTAAGCAACTCACCATTCTTGTCATAGACATTCCCTGTTGGCACTAATTGGTATTCAACCACAGACGTTTCTCGCATACGTTTACTGAGACTGCAAGCATTACTTTTACGTGTGTACACTCTTGTACCAGTTGAGTAGTTTGACTGTTTATCCCCTTGGGCATCCTCTACTAAATATACTAATTTCTCTGTCATTTATAATACTCCCATCTTAGTTAACATATCACGTACCACCACCTTATCACCTTCCCATCGAAGCATACGACAACAGTCTAAGTATAACTGCATAGCAAAGATATAATCAACATTCTTCACCTCTTTACCGTCCCATGTCATATATGAGAACTGTTCTTTACCAAACCAATCAAGGTATAAGTCTTGTACAGCTTGTAAGCATTCTTTATCTGTTTCCAGTTTAGCTAATAAATCATATGCTTTCTTCTCACCGAACACTGGCTTCGTACCTTTAACAACTTCTACTAAATCTCTAGGGCAGTATACATCGGCTTTATCCCCAGCGATCCACTGGAAGTATAACCACTTACGTCCATGACCTCTCACCTTCTTCTTATCATCAATTTCTAATAATCCAAGACCATCGACATATAAAGGTTCAAACTGTTTCTTTCCTCTATCTGGACAACAAGACCAACCCATTGTGGCAAGACGATCTTTATCTTGTGTATAAGCGATAATCTTCTGTTTGCTAACAAAACCAGCATGACTACGTATGGACAAAAAATCGTCAGCTTCTATATCATCCACAACAACAGCCTTATGGTATTGCACCAAGTAGTTCTTAATGTCATCTAGAAGAATAGGACGCATTGCATTATCTCGTGTACCACCTTTATACTTCACTGGGAGTGGTAAACTATCTCGGAAGTTATTAACACCCCCAATGTAGATTTCAATGTTATCTGTATTGAATCGTTCACGAATAGCAAACAACTTCTTCTTTACTGTGCTATAAGCATTCTGTGGTGGTTCTGCTACCTGCGTTTCTTCTACTGTGAATAAATCATCTGGGTATTCCAAACCTTTAATCATTTTAAAGAACTCAGTTTTATTTTTAAACCCTTGTGACTTCTCATTCTGTGTGTTAGTGATAGTTACACCACGTTGCTCACACGCTGCGGCTGTGACATAAGCTAGTTCATCACCATCTACAACTACAATAACACTGTTGTCACGTTCTGGTGGCTGCACAAACAAATGTTCATCTGTAATAGAACCTGTTGGTTTGAAACTCATACTTTACCCTCCTATCCATTTAATCTCAACTTCATTTAAACTTACATCGCCCACTTTGAATGTAATGCTCCCCAACCTAAACCCAACTGTTGGGTGATTTATTACATAATCATAACCAGTTGGGTTTGATGGGTGAGCACCTACCTTCATGTAAGTTTCTACATCTTTAAAATAATAGTCTATATCAACCACTCCAGTATTACCTGCTTTATAATATGACTCATAAATATAAGCCGCTGCATATTGTAACCCGCTATGTACCCTATCATAATAAAAAGTAAAACTCATACACTATTCCCTCCATATAAACAAAAAGCCCCCACATCTCTGTAGGGGCTTTAGATGTGTTAATTTAATTTCTAATTAACTATGTGTTTTATCCAACTAAATCTTTACCCTGATATGGGCCATTCGTAATACCATTAGACCAACTAACTGTGTGCTGTACAAAGTCACCACAGAAGTCTGCACGAATCACAGTACCCTGTGTATCGGTTGGGTTGGTCTCAGAACCAATAAACATATAACCACTCTCTAACTTAACTTTACTACCCACTGGGTAAAATTCAACTTTCATATTATCTCCTATTATTTACTAAGAATATCAGCTTCAGCTAAACTAGTCTGCAACTTCTCAACTTGCTGCTCCACCTTCTCACGATTATATGCTGCCTTGACAATATTGTTAAAGTCTGCTGGAGCCATATCATAATCATCTTTACATGATTCAGTGATAGCTTTTAAATCCTCTTTAATACCTTCAATCTCATTTAATAATGCAACTGATTCTTGTACTCGCTTGTTAACTACTATACGTGCTGATGGGTCTGATGGTAATGCCATGTTTGTGTTATCTCCTAATTGTATATAAAGTTGTTCATAGAGGCTTACAAGAAGCCTCAGACGTATTGTTTAGACTAGTCTAGAATGGAATATCCAAGCTCTCATCATACTCAGTCTCAGGTTCTTGCTTCTTAACCTCTGGTTTAGCCTGCTTCGGAGGACTCATCAACTCAGCATCCACTGGAGACTCTTTAGGGGCTTCATCCATCTTAATCATAATACCAAGCTCTTCATCAAAGTATTCACTCTCACGGTTGTATGGGACATGCTCAAGCACCACAACAGTGTCTAACATAACCACCAACATACCATCAGAGTTACGATATGCAAACATCTTAATGTTACATACAGAGCCATTACCAACTTCTTGTGTGAAAGGTTTACCATCACTACCCAACACTTTCAATGGCGTGTATTCTTTGGTGATAGCACCGTCATTATCACGCTTGACTGTGTTACGTGTAAACTGGGCACCAAACATACCTTCGTAAGCTGAGTTCATTTCATCTAATGGGTATTTAAATTTACCACGATTCTGGCCTTTCTTAATCTTAGTGACACCAACTTCAGCAAGTTCTTTGTTAATACCAATTGCATCCAGCTTATCCATTGATTCTTGGTTGATAAACAAGTTTAACTGGTATGCCGTATCTTCTGAGTTATACTTCTTACCTGCTTTCAATACTTGTGCATAAGTCACTGGGACATTCTTGAAGTAGATATTACCAATCTCTAAACTACCACCTTTTGCTTCTGAAGTGATTGCATAAACTACGTCTGTGTTAAAACCTTTTGAATTGCTCATATATATTATTTCTCCTAATTTAAATTGAATTATTTGTTTAATCTACTAAAACTTTAAAACCATCACTCTGGATAATGAACTTACAACCTTTATCTCTAAGTTCTTCTCGTGTTGTTTCCACAATATTGGCGATAGCACAATTAGAGTATGTTATAGGTACGCCACCTACTTCTACTGTGTAGTAAGGAATACCATCCCCGATACGTTCTGCCACATACTCTTTGAACTTCCCTTTTAGATGCTTAGTGTAACCACCTTGATACGTCATAGATCCATCACCTAAATCAATAACTGTATATGTACGTGTCATATCCATATCATCTGGAATACGTACTTGCTTAATCTCCATTCTATATCTCCTAATTTAAATTGAATTATTTGTATTTAATTACTGTAACTTCATGTGGAAATACTTCTTGTAAATCATCTAGGTCTGGAACATCCCAACCACAATCTTCACGGTTAGCATCCTCACCTTTTGGTTCACACTGTAACCAAGTAAAGAATCGGTCAACACCATCAATCTCTACTTTTGTAACTAACTCTAAGTTGTAATACCAACGATGTTCATCACGGTCTTGTTCTGCCACTACATCACAACACTCCTCAAAGATTTCAAATAAAGTTTCTTTATCTAAAGTATACCCCTCTCTTATACTATATTCTACAATAGACTCTTTTAACGTCTTCATCCCTATCTCCTCTAAAGTATAAAACCAGATACAAGGATAAATAAAACCCCTAACATCATTATTGCACCTATGCTATACATGAAGCCAACAAAAATCTTATCAACTGTATTCATTCCCTATCTCCTCTATTTACTACAACTTGTTGATACCAAGGCCAATATCTTATCAAACCCTGCTTTGATTGTCAACTGTTTATTTTCACTATCTCGTTTAATGATACGATTATTTGTTAATGTTAATATTTCATCCTCCAGTATTTTAGCTTTAATTTCAGCATTGAATTGTTCAATTGTGTTATTCATATGTCCTCCTAATTGTCCTTCATCAAACTCTCAATCTGTTCTTGAGCTTTATTAATTGTATCTTGTAAAGCTGCCAATTGCAACTCTTTTTGTGTAGGAACCTTTGGTGGTGTACGTTCCCAGATTAATGTTAGGCGTTGCTTGTCATAGAAGTTACTACCTTTCGTAGTATAGACCTTAACAATATCATACATGTTATCAAAGTGGTCACATCTTAAATCTTCATTATATTCAGATAAAGAATTCCAACCATATTCATTAGTGGGGTTAAGTAAGAATTCTCCATCCTCACCATTAAACACCACATAAATTTCACCACCAACTGTCTCAACAATATGCTTACCAGCCACTAACATGGACTTGGTGAAGATGTTGGATGGACGTTTGATGCGGTTACCATGACAAGGTGTTCCTGACGAACGAACCCAACCACTATATGGATACTCATTATAATAATAAACTGAACTTTTATCATTAATACCTTTATAGAAACCAACGCCTCTAATATCACTAGAGTCATGGATATACCCCTCCTCTGCATCTACTGGTGCTTTACTCCAATCAATATCTTCTAATGTTAATTTACTCATCCTCTAAATCTCCTCTGTTATTAATAATTTATGTAGCCATTATAGCATATAATGGCGGTGTGTCAAGTGGTTTTAATAAAGAATTTAATCACTTTCTTCATCATCATTAACCATACCAAAACCAGCTAATTTAATTGCCTCTTTAATGTAATAATCATAATTAATATTACCTTTAAAATTATTAATATCATTACATGGCACACACTTCCAACCAACACTGATACCCATACGTCTTTCTGGTTGTTCAATCTCAAACTCACCTAAGAATTTATAACCCTTTTTAGTGTATTTATTAATATCACCTTTAGTACCAGCGTTTAGTTTAACACCTTCATCATCAAGAAACACACTCATTAATTTAGTAGGTGTCATTGGTGGCATAATCTTAACAAGGTATCCACCATTATTAGAAATGTAATACCTACAAATGTTCTGCAATACATTGTCACATTCAAAATCATCAACCATAACCAATCTACTTGAACGTGGTACTTTTGTTCTAAGCATAAAATCAAAATGGTCTTTATGATTCATAATAGTTGTTTCAATATCATCACCAGCAACAAGGAATCTTTCAGCAGCCATTGATATAACTGGTGCAGAATGGTTTTGATGCCAACCTAAATCTGGATGCTCTGGGTCATGATGTTTTGTTTTCCATGCGTAAGCACCTTTATTCTTCATGATACCATTATGTTTAACTGCAATATAATTGTTCACATCACGGATAATCATTTTAGCGTACTCTGCTGTCTCTAATTCAAGCTTTGTTACAGTTTGCCACCAAGTACAAATGTCAGTAGCTCTTGCATTACTCTCATGTGGTATCTTAAACGTAAGACCATCCGTATTAATCTGAATCATTGTTAAGTTATCAATCTTTAATAACTGTTCAGCTAACATGCATAATGACAACTGCCCATTGATAGTAATACTCATTGTAAACATTGGGTCATACAGTGGTGAATATTGGTCATTAGACGCACCATACGTACCGTTAAGAGCAAGTTTAAGCATTTGCTGCTCTGCATCTCTCCCTTGTTTTTTGTACACCTTACGCTGGTTATATAGACCCTCATATATATTACAGAACTCTTCACCTAAGTGTTTTGGGTAAATCCTATTCTTAATAGCTAAGTTTGGATAATATGATGCAACATCTTCATCTCGAACTAAATATTCATCATCAGAACAAATAATAGAAGATTCAACACTACCATGAATACCACCAGTACCAAAGTCATATCTAAAACCATCAAGAACAACATTTAAGTTATCTGCTATATTCCAACACAAATAATAGCTGATTGCGCCTTTTGGTGATTTCAATTCTTTTTCTTCTATCCAGTGAAGTGGTAATTCTTTTTTGTATTTGGTTAATTCATCTTCAGTTGGTTTACCTTTTAACTTCTGACGCTTAACTCTCATTACAGCATACTTTGCAACATCACCTAAATCACTTTCCAATAGGTCATTGAATACACCCTTAGTCTCTGTGATAGTTTGTTTGTTTAGCCAATTTAATACAGCCTGAAATTCAGGACGTTCAAATTTAGTATAACCAAAGATACAATCCTTTAATTTAATACTCTTACGTTTAGTCTGCTGCTTCTTACCATACTTATAACAACATCCTTTGTTGTTCTTTTCAAGTTCAGTGATAAACAAATCCTTACCTAGCTTTGTATCATTAAAGTTCATTACGTCTTTACCTAATTGCTTAGATAACACTTCTCTGAATTCAATGTGTGTCTTTGATTCATTATAGAATTGAAAAGTCTGAACCATATCGTGTCGGTTATACTTAATTAATACATCAATTTCTTCTGACGTTAAATGAGTTCCAACTGGAAATGGTAAATCCTCAATATTCTCTGAACGCATATTAAATTCTAACATCTTCAAGCTGGTCATACGTGCTTTATTGTCAAAGTGATGTATTTTAAATAAGTCCACTTGTGGTATTAACACATCATTATCTTTAACATTATAAGCCCATTTGTCCTCAGATTTAATAACCTCCATTGCATAGTTATAAATATCTTCAACTGTGGCATTCTGATTCTTAATGATAAAATGAACAACTGGGTAATCGAATCCAACATTGTTGAATCCAACCATACGTCCCTTGTTGCGTACAATATGACGGAAGTATTCAATCATTTCTAATCGCTGGTCTTTACGGAAACTAATCTCAAACACCTTACAATTACGTGATGATACTTCACCAATAGCAATTGTGTATACGTTTGGGTATGTTTCAATATCGTATATGTAATCGTTATACAATCTGTTTTCCTCCTTACATTGATTTAAGATGAGTTTATACTACTCATAATACTTTGTCCAGCCTTTATGGTGTGGTCTTTCACCTCGATGCACTTTACCCATGTTTTCTCTAGTTAAGTTTCTTTCCTTACAATATTCTGCAAGGTTGGTGATTCTAACTATGTGACCTTCAGGATTAACAAAAATATAATCTTTCTCTTGTGATATACGTATATTATCAAACTTTGTCAAGAAGGTGCAAGTCTCAGGTGAATATAATTTGTTACCCTTAACTTTAAAATCTTTATCTAATTGATAGATTTCTTCACTATCTTTTGGATAATTTTCATAAAACCATTTAGCAAAGTTTTGATAATTGTGCCATTTATCGGTCACTGTACATCCTATATATGTTGGTGTTTTCTTTTGGTATTTTGGACAGTAACAACGTTCAAGCATACTCTTCCATATCACAGAACATTGTAACGCTTTACCATTTCTATCAAAAGTGGCATATGTGCCTAACCCAATATAACCAACGCCAAATCTACTAGGTCTTAACCAGTCCTTAATATAACCACTTTTTATAAAATCTACCCTAACTTCTTTAATATATCCAGTATCCTTAAATTTAATAAGATAATGTCTATTTCTCTTAGCCTCTGATATTACATCAAATGAACCATTCTTCTTGGTTTCAAAGGTGTCCCCAACCTCCACTTTAAAATTTACCACTATAAACTTCTCCTGTATTATCATCTACAATATCACTTATGTAGACTTCCTCTGGTATTAAGGTGGATACATTATCCCCAACAATACCATTCATGTAATCATCATAATCATGTACTTGTCGTGTTTTAAAATCATAATACCAACTACCCGCTTCACCAGTAGTACCTCTTCGGCACTTAGGCATATCAACGTATGTTCTATTGCGTTCAATAGGACACTCTGCCATCTTATCACGGTTGATAATGATTGTAATGTGAGCTGATTGTGCAAAGGTACTAGAACCTAATATATCAAATTCAGTAGCTTTAATCATCTTACCATCTTTATCTTTTGATGGTTTACGACAATGCATAACGTTGATAATGTTAACTCCCTGTTTAACAAAATTCTTTTCCCATTGCATAAATTTCTCTTGCTCATCCATCGGAAGGAAACGTAGAGCATCTGTAGCAACGTCAATTACCACCAAATTACAACCATACTGCTTTACTCCTCTTTCAATTTGGTGCTTTAGGGTTTCAATTTTACCGTCCCTGTCATCAACTAATCGGAAACGCTCCTCTCCAAATTGGTCAACAAATAAATCTTGGTATAATAATTTAACATCATCTCGCTCTAGGTAAGCCCATGCATCCATCCCCTCATCAAACCAATCTAGGTTTTTCTGTAGGTGTAATGATAATAGGTCAACAGCATACTCCCCACTTGTCATTTCAAGGGATATTACTAGGGGTTTTAACCCATCCTCAAAAATCCATTTGTAAATCATAGCATTTACGTGGGTTGATTTACCGCATGATGTCGGGCCAGCTAGATTGACAACGCGATTACCATTAGTTAATGCTCTTTTCATCATTGTCTCTAGACGATGCATATACTTAGGTAGTCCAATCTTTTCAGCTAGTAGTACATCCTTTACATCATCCATGATATTAGCACTAGACTTAATACCAGTATCTACAAATTCTTTAGCTGCATAGAACTCACGAACAAACTGTTTAGCCTTACCAGCTAACAACATAGAATTTGGGTCTTTCATAGACCACGTAGCAATCTTAACTTTATCAGCAGGAAGTACAGCAGCAATTTTTAAAGCTGCATCTAAACCAACTTCATCATTATCCATACCAATAATAATATTCTCATATTGGTCAAAGAAATCATATTGAGCAGCGACTTGTTTAGCAGCACTACCTTCACCTGTAGTTGGACTTACAACATGTATAGGGTCATACTCTGTATTACTACGACTCTCTGCAAGCATTTGATATGATGCTACTTTATCCTCCTCACCAGCGGCTATTAACACGTAACGTCCACCACCTTTAAACTTAACCTGCCCAGATAACTCATTCTTAATACCCGTGACACCGTGATTAGCATAACCAAATTTCTTAGGGTGAAGTCTACTCTTATAGCCAACTAACTTACCCTCAACAGTCTCAGGGTAATATCGTGCAACTACATTATTAGATGAATCCAACTGGGTTAAATGACCAAAGAACTTATTGTATTCATCTTTAATCCCACGATAACCATGACTCACATAACCCATCTGTTTAATCAAAGCTTTAGCTTGGTCAATGGTTAATGGTGGAGATTTAGGTTTAGTTACAAATGTTTTCTTTTCCTTCACAATACCACCATCACCAACACCTAACTCTGGTGCTAAACTAGATTCGTGTACAGCTTGTTTATTAAAATGTTGTGAACAACTATAGCAATACCCATCAAAATAGGTTTCACCTTCCTCTCCCTTATGCATATAGATCGCTAATGCATCACTACTATTACAATCATGCTTACCATCAACCTCACCACCAATGCATGAGTAATGTCCAATCATATCACCACTATCTAAGTCTTTACTCATATCCTCTCCTTCCTCCTCAAAATTCTCTAAAATAAAATTTCCACTAACCCCAAATTATTTGGTTCTGTCTTATCCCTAAAACCATCCAGCACCTTCTGATGATTATGAATAATCATTTCAGAACGCGCCTTAATATCTACCTGCCCAACAATGTCATAATCACACATCATCTCATGAATATTTACTTCCATTTTATGACCATAGTTAGTTAACAATACATATAAACAATCATAATCATACATACTTTTACGAACTAACATTTCTGGAGGTAATGGGATGCAATCTAATACAACAGTGTTCCCTGTGTATACTCCATCTTTAGGGCATAACAATGTCCCTATCTTAATACGTCCTAACATGTTCATACCTGCTCTCCTATAAGAACCAAAGGCCAACCCGTTGACATTTGCCCAATTACTCCAGCCTCCGCTATTGAGCCATCTTCTACATGTTGGATATGCGTGTAATCACCATTGGCAAATTCATCAGCAGCACTCTCATTAAGGTAATCCCCATATGGGCATAAGTCTTTATCTTTCACTCTAAGAATTTTCATATCCTCTCCTATGCTTGAATTTCAATAACTTTAATTGGGTTATCATAATCATCTAAATCATCTGGGTGTATAGAGTCTGCCATATAATCCTCACTATCAATATGAGATACCCCAACCCAATCAGCTTTCATGGGGCATTGTCCATGGTCTGTGTATAGTCTAACATCTAAATCACCATCTGTCTCTACTAATTCCTGTAACTGTCTAATCAAATCACTTGCTTTCATATATTACTCCTGTTTGTTAAAGGCTTTGTCCACTATACTTTTATGATATAACCTTCTACCCTCATCTGTGTCAAACTCCTCTCGCAAACTCCCTCTCGAACCAACAACCATCCTACCGCCATACTTAGCCATGTTCTTACTTTTATTATGGAGTGCTTTTACAAGGGTTGAGTATTCCTTACTATCCTTTTTTAATCTAGTTAAAAATAAATAGATACATATAATTAAGATAACTACTATAAACCACATAACACCCTCCTAATTAAACAAATCCATCTGCTTGTCATTACTCCGTCTGTCCATCTCATGTTTAATACTTTTAATTCTATCTTCCGTCATCTTAACATCATTCCGCAATGAACGCAACACATCGCTGTTCTTGTCTAGTAGCAGCATTAGGTGTTGTAGTGTTAACAGATTTAGATCTGAATTATCTGGCATTGTGTTTCTCCTTATTCTTTACAAATCATCATTAAAATCTTTTTCTAATTTAATCTTCTCAATCTCATCTTGCAATTGTTTCAGACGATATTCTTTACCGAGCTTAATGCTTTTCTTACGCTCAACTATATACCCTTCCACAATCCCTGTCAACCCTTCTTCATCTGTAGCAGATTTACCACATAACACAAGACTAGCCAGCATACTCCCATCTGAATATGTAGTGAACATAATAGTTTGTGATTGGTTTGTTACATCCACTACTGAGGATAGTAGTTTATTAATTTGTTTGAAATACATGTTATTTCTCCTGTTTAACAAGTCTATCTCTTGGGATGATAGTATCAACCCATTCTTGGTAACTGCCATCTAAGCACTGAACTTTATGTATAGCAGAGAAGATATACTCATTAACACCACCTCTGTCAGAACAAACATAATCCTGTTGAGCTTTATCCACTTTATCAGCAGCGAAGCATCCTGTCAATGATAATAGTGTGATTGTTAGTATCGTGTGTGTAATCTTACTCATGTAAATCCTCCACACATTTCATAAAACGTTCCGCTAATATATGACATGTTTCATTCTTAGCTAATGATTCTGAGAAAGTTGTCCCATACCTGTGATGGTCATGCTCATCATCCGCCCCCTCTTCATATGCCTCTTTAATCTTCTGTTCCAGCCATTCAACCTGTTCATTTGTTAAATTATTAAAATTCATAGTTATCTCCATTCTTTATTCCAATTAAATATTCAGACAACTCTAACAGAGCTAAGTGTCTATTTCTATGTTGTGACCTTTCAATCTCACATGTGACTGCTTTTCCTGTTGGTACGTGAACCACCTGTATGCCATTAGGTACTGATACCCTCCAACTTCCTTGTTTAATACTAGACCATCCTGTTATAATAATATCCGAAGGGTTTACTTCTGGGTAATCCATCTCTAATCCTCGTCAATAAATATTTCTTCACCAACAATACAATCATGTAGTTTAGCCCTCTGTTCTACAATCTGTTTGTGTTGTTCCTTAACTTGGTGATAAGTATATACCATGTTATTCTCGATGTCAACCAATCCTTTTGACCATTCATTATAATATTCTCTCACACTTCTAATATCTTCACGCTCAAACTCATCAATATCCAAGTCTAAATCATTAGGTGGTTCATCAGTCCATTTACCATCTTCATGTAAATACTCAGTCTTATATACTGGTAACTCATCTAACTGTACTGAGTTAGTAAAGAACACATGAGTCATTCCAAACCTACCATCCTCACGTAAATCTTGTGCAGCACGTTCTAAATACAATCGTGGACATATAATATCCTCTGGTATTGAGATATATTTAAAAATATAAGGCTTATCTATCTTAACCATACAACTAACATCTACAATCTTCATTATTCCGTCTCCTCTATCAAAGCAACATCCCATGTTATATATTCCACACCCTCCACTCTAACACCACGGTGTTTCAATTCTTCCATAGCACGTAATAGAACAAAGTCTCTGGTCATATTATGTTGTGCTGTAAATGTGAAGCTATATAATCGTGTCATCTGTGAGTGGGAGCATTCTATTATCTCAACACTGCCTTTGTAAATGTATTTATCTGTCACGATGTTCTCCTTGTGTTCTTGGTCTTATAATCATACCTACAAGCTCCTAGGAAGCTCCTGACGCTATATTCTACATATAATGTAAGGCAATGTAGCCATATTATAATTTGATAGGCTTAGAGGGCTTCTCCTTTGACTACCTTAAGTTTATAATTCAATTCTAGTAGTGTATGTTGGTGTGCGGCTTCCTTCTCTCTTATCTCAGCCTCCACAACTCTGGTGTTATGTTCTGTTACTGCGTTGCATTTATCAATATAGTCTTCTTGTGCTATGTCTACTATTCTTTGGTATTCATCTTCATCAACATATTCCCACCACTCTAGTGATAAATTATCCCCATCATAGTTATGGTACACATCAAATTTATGCTGATAACCTTCTGGGACATTAACTAATAAATCTTTAAGTTGGTTTACAATACTATTGAAATCTCCAGACTCCAAGCATACTTCTGTCTCTCCAAAGTTCTTAGTTTCTTTAATTGGTTTATTATATACTGGCATTGGTTTTAATTTACTCATAATATTCTCCTATTTAATTACCTACCCTCTACACCGTGTAAACTACAACTTACCTGTTACACAGTGTACACTATCTATCTTGTTCCATATTAACACATCCTCTCCTTATGTCAACATGTTTATCTCTATTCTTTCTCTCTATTGGTATGCTTAATTGTATAAGAGAATTAAGAAGAATTATTTTTATTAATTTATCATATTATATACACTAGTGTATGTCTCAAACTTATTTTCTTCAATGTAGCCCTACTCCTGCCTAGGTTTCTATGTGAAATTACAGCTTTGGGTTTTACATTCTTATAGCATGATAAATTCTTAGGAATGGACATCTATTTTAATACAGTAGAACTAGCTGATAAAATTAGTTTGACAATGGTGTGAGAGGTGTGTATATTGTTGGTATTGAAATGACAGAGGAGATATAAATTATGAAACAAATAATTATCACAACTACCTTACTACTACTCCTATTTGGCTCTTACGGGGAATGGTGTAGATATTATGGACAACAACAAATATTATCACAACCAATAACATGCTCGGCAGAGCATGTCACACTCTCAGGGAAACATTATAACAAAGCTTCTATAAACTCATTGACATGTAATGGACAAGTGATTATAATGGAAAACTTGAGAGTGGGAAGACTGGTTAATAAAAGTAATAACCGAGTGTTCGGAATGGACAAACGTTAGGAAGCGATTTAAGCCTTCTAATTAGTTTACCTAGACAAGCATTGCCATTTATGGAGAACTCTTGTCTGAGAGTGTGCAGCTAACGCTTAGAGGGGTTATAATTGATGTTTGGAATGAATAGGAGAACAGTATGAATATAGAAACACAACAAGAAGTAGTAGGTGATGTGTTATCAAAGATTAAATGGTCAATTGATAGTGAGGCTATTGTAGCGGGAGGTGCACCACGTAACTGGTACTTAGGTGAGTTAGCCAACGATATTGATTTGTATATGAGGTCACACTGTATTAATACTATTGGCAGAACTCGATACCAAATTGAGAATATCCTAGGTGATGGTGTTAAATGGACACAGGCTACTGAGGTTAACAATTATAAATTTGGTATGGACATTGAGATTGTCAGTATTATTAGCTTTACATACAAAGGTGTGTTATTCCAACTAATTATCTGCAACCCAAACTATGCTTACACCAACTTCAAGATGCAGGTTGTTAAACACATGGACATTGGTATTAATCGTGTGTGGTGTGATTGGTATGGTAAGAGTGAACGTAATATTAACTACACAGGTGAAGCATTGAAAGACTTTAATGATAAAACATTAACATTATTTCAAGATTGTATGACTGATACACAACTGGTACACTGTATGAAAACACACTTACCAAAGATGGTTAAGTATTTTCCAGATTATAAAATAGTTATGTAGTGGGGAGGGCAACATGAATGATGTAAGTTACTTAGATTGGATATCTGCGATTAGTGCCACATGCCGTGATGTGTATGGGCATGATTATAATAACAAACCAAATGATTATTGTAATTGGGAAGTGGACGCGTGTGGTGTCATGTCTTGGGTTGAAAACGATAAACACTTTAAAGGGAGGTTAGGTAAATGAGAAAACAATTCACACTTCACCTTTCGTGGGGAAATAGTAAGCGCCATTTACAAGTAGAGTCAATGTTAAGACAAGGATATCAAATTTTACATCACTGGGAGCCACAGATTATTGGTGAGAGTCATGTTTATGTGTTTGTTAAGGGATAGAGGAGGAAATTAAAATGAAACATATTGTACATGTAAATCAGCATGTTATTAAATCTAACCGTAAGAACAATGAAACAAACCCTGTCCTGACATGTAAGTCTTATAAAGACAATCAATATGGACACGAGGTGGTTATCACTGATAAACTCACTGGAAATGTTCTAGGTAAGTTCATCTACTCACCAGACAAACCACTAAGTTGTGGTGCTCATGTGTGGTTTGAGTTTGATGATAGTGTAGTGGATTTTGAAGTGGTTAATAAAGCATTGACATAAAGACTAGAGTGGTTTATTATCTATATAAGATTTAGAACCAAACAGGAAAACCATTATGTCAATATACACAATAGATTGGTCAGATAACATCACACCACCTCCTATACATTCAGGGATGTGTCTAAAGACACTTCACACAACATTACGCAGTAATACCATCCTAGAAATGAAAGAGAGTATATTGTGTAGCTTGGATGATGTGGGACTAAAAGCCAATAAACGTGTACATAAGTGGGAACTTATTCCAAGAGGTTGGGGAAAGGTTGAGTTGAGGAATAGAGCAGAAGTTTATGTTGGTTGGATTACGATTAAATAATAGAGGAGATTAGATAATGGAAATAAATATTGAAAGTTATTTAAGTGAGCAAGAGATTAAAGATATTGTTAAAGATGAATTACGTGCAATGATTCGTGGTGCAGGTAAAGATGATTTACAACGTGTTATTGGTAATGTATCTCACGACATTGTAGTATGTCTGGTCAATGAACATTTTGATGAAGACTTACAGAGTTTATTAAAAGAGAAAGTGATTAAGCAGATTAATGAATTATCAAGCTTCACTGTATTCAAGACACCAGACGCTTGGGAACGCACACCAGCAGCGCCATACCATCTTATGCAGAAAGTTGTAGATGGTAATCAACATCTTATTCAAGCACGATTTGAAGAGCTGGTTAAAGATATTACATTACCAGAAGATTTTCAGTTTGATTGTGATTATGAGATTAGACAATTGTTGATGGGTCGTTTGTTTGGTGATAATTGGCACAAGGAATTGTAAATGAAAAACAAACATTATATATTTACACGAGAAACATACTGGACTGATAATGGCTGTGATTGTTGTGACCCTTGGGAATGGGAGGTGTTTAATTGCATATCGCATGATAACTATAATGGGTCAGAGGGTAGTGAAGAAGATGTCAGAGCGGGTATCATATTACATGATGCTGGTATAGGTTATGATGATACTATCAATGAGTTTAATTGGGAAGAAATTGAATCACTCCTCCTTGATAATGAAATTACATATGAGATTGTAGACTATGAGTAATATCATTAGAACCTGCAAAGACCCCCACCACAATGGTATTAATATATGGGGTTGGTCTGGTCAGAACTTCTACATTAGAAGTGAGACACAAAGTAAATGGACTAAGGTTAACAAAGTGCACATAACCCCAAATAGAGTTGTTATGTTTAGTTGGTTAATGAATGGAGATGAAGCCGCCCAATGAGGCGGTTTTCTTTTGTCTATAATTTTAGACTTTTTAGTTATAAGATATAACAACTGGGTATTTCACAGAACCTCACATTTATGGTATTATAGGTGTGTAAAGTAAATAAAATAGGGAGTTATCATGGACACTGTAACACTGGTTAACGTGGAAGAATACTGCAACAAACTTACTGTTATTGATGGGAACATTAGTATAGAACTTGATGCAGAAACTGCACTTGAATTAATAGATGAAATAAAGAGGTTATTAAATGAAAGTAGAACTAAGTTGTAAATATGAGACTGGGCACGAAGTTAAAATGGAGAATGGTGCTGTTCTTAAAATGATTGGTAAATATAAGGATGGCAAAAGTAAAAGTGTTTGCCTAACTTGTATAGAGAAAGACCCAGAGCTTTGGGGTATGATGCGTGACAGGCAGACTAAAGATATCAGGTGTGGTCATAGTTCTTGTGGCTGTAGTAATAGTATTGTATACAGCAGTTTACAATTGAAAATCCTTAAGTTAAGATATAATAAGAAAAATATAGGGAAGTATGAGATAAAGTCAGACCCATTACAAGGGAGCTCAAATGTGGTATGTCACTGTACGTTACACAGTGCTAACCATGATATAATGTTCCTTGGGGTGGTCAACAATAAAACACACCCGTGTAAAATCTGTGGAAAATTATCAATTGCCAATGCTAGGTACGAGAGTAGGGGGTGGATTCTTGGAGGTAAAGCCTTATCAGATGCAGATTATCCAACGTCAATACATAAGTACAATGAAAGTGGGGTTAGGTATTTATTTTGGACTTGCCCTTACTATAAGATATGGAAAGGCATGGTTTCGAGGTGTTATGGGGAGAAGGATTTAATCAAGAGTCCCTACTATAAAGGCACCACAGTTTGTGATAATTGGTTGGTATTCTCTAATTTTAAACTTTGGATGGAACAACAAGACTATAAGGGTATGCATCTTGATAAAGACCTGTTACAAATAGGTGTAGATGCTAAGGTGTATAGTCCAGACACTTGCCTATTTATTGAAGACTCTATAAACAGTTTCTTTACTAGATCTAGAAATAAGTCTTTTATAACTGGGGCTAATTGGGATAAACAAGTTAGTAAATACATAGCTAAGGGTTTTTATAAAGGTAAACACTTCAATCTTGGTCGATATAAGACTCAAGAAGAAGCCCATTATCATTGGCAGAAATGGAAGATGGGTGTACTTAAAGAAATTATAGATGGTCAATCAAGACCAGACACAGTATTAGCTCTTAATAAAGCTTTGGATAAACTTAAGTATGAGCATGAGAATAAGATAATAACTGCTTGGCTTTAAGTTGAAAGAAGGTGTGACGGCCTTCTTTGTTTTTAGAACCAAAGGCCGATCCTGCAAACCCGTAACTGCCAATAATTTTTGGACTAGACGTTAAAACCATTTCTAAGAAACTCCAAATGATTCAATAACTTACAAGTCTGGACGTTGATTTTATTTTTGCTTTACTCCCGCCTTAATTTTTGTACAGAAAAATAAAAATACAAACCAATAGCTACCACTTAATTAAACTATACTAAATTAGATTTACCTCCATTAGATTTTTCTAATATGAAATTACAGGCAAGCTACCCTAGATTTTCTATCCCCTTGGATTTCTCCTTGGTAGCCTGAAGTTTATAGACGTTCTCGTCTTTCGATAACTAATAGTAACACGATATAAAAAGACAATGCAAGCTGTTTATACAAATAAATTTAAAATAATTTATTTAGTTTTATTGATGTTAGTTGTTGACATAATAGTAAACAATCTTTATATTGTAATGACATTAACAAACGAGGCTTTAAAGATGATTACTTTCTTATGTTGTGCAAAAGTTTACCATATAACTAATAAAACATTTATTCACATAGTTGATAAAGAGTATAAAGCATTAGACTACAATACGGCGTTAAATGGTTTTAAACAGTATCTAGAATCAAATAAAAATTATACTACTATATCAGGTGTTAATGTGAGACGTTTAACCGTTCTGGACGCTCTATGTGTTGTATTACGTTGGAATGGTGGCACGTTAACACAAGCTTTAAGCACTTATAAAACATTACCAGTTGAGCAACAAAAATTAGTTATTGACTTATGCAAAAGTATTGATATAAAATGTGCTGGTAAATCAGACTTAATCAAATTTTATAAGGGGGGAATAAAATGGCTAAACTAACCAAGAAACAATTAAAAGATTTAGAACGTGCTTTAAATTCTGCTAAATTAGCACACGATTATATAATGAAAGAAAGTACGTTTATCGGGATGAATGATTTTAAAGGTAAGCCATACAGGGAAGGACAATTTTATAATGAAAGTGAAAATCTTTGTATTTCGCGAGTAGAAAAACATTATGGCTCTACTTTGTGCCAGTTACCTGATGCGATAGCCACCATTGAGGCTTTCATTTTAAACAATAGCTAACCTGAAGCCAATAAACAAACTAGCCCACTATAAGTGGGCTTTTTATTACCTTTAATCCCATTTGATAACTATTCTCATTACCTAACGATCGCCCATAGTCGGTGTATATCTTCAGCTTTCTTGCTTACTATACTAGTCATTATACAGATAAGATTTAATAAAACAATACTTTATACAAATAAATTTAAAATAATTATCCTGTAATATTCTCTTGCCTATCATAACAATATCTGCTATTCGTGCGCCCGTTCCTTTATGTGATTGTATGTTTAAATTATTTATATATTATTTGTAAATACCCCTTGCATTATAAAATTAGGTGTTTATACTTAGTCACAAGTTAGTTAATCAGTAAATAAAAAGAGGCTTTACAAATGAATAGCATCGACCAACTAAAACAAGTTAGAATAGCATTACAAGCACAATTAAAAGCTTACACGCCATATGAGGGTAAAAACCTTAATCGTTACAAGAACACCCCTGAGATAGATGCACTTGTAGCGGCTTGGGAAAATAACCCGCCAGCATTTGGATTTGGTGGTCTTACAGGTGGTGTTTGTATTGATCATACAAATGTAAATTTAGATCGATTACGTGAAAGATTAGAAGAAGTTAAAGAATGTATTCACAGTCTCGATTTATTTGAATCAAGTTATATAGAAGAATATGAAGAAGTGGTAAATCAAATCAAATCGTTAGTAGCAAGACGTAAAGAAATTGAAAATAATGTAAATGGTATACCTTCTTATATGTATGCTGATTTATTAAAATAAACCTTGCATTATAAAATCATATGCTTTAATCTTAAGTCATCAAGTCGGGACAGCATCCTATAATGTGAACAAGCTTAGTTAGTTGGATGTACTAGGATGTTGACCAGATTGGAATGATTTAAATACTTACTAAATTAAAGGGTATCATATATGTCTGCAATATACTATTCAAGTGAAGAATATCTAAAAAAACTTAAAGATGCTAAAAGAGGTATACAGGCTGCGGTGGGTGAGCTAGTTTATATTAGAGGGGACTTAAGAGTAAGTTTTGATAGAAATCGAGATATTGAAAAGTCATATATGTGTCAATATGATAGTTGTCAGATGTTAGATAATAAGTTTTTACTTAAGCACAACACAAACCAAGCTTGGATCGGTAAATTGGAAAAAATTATAGAAGATAACGGGCAGTTATTTGGATTGGTAGGAGGGGGCTATAGACCTTTAGAGTATTACGTCAGTATTAATAAATAAAAGATTTTAAATAAAAGCTTGACACAAACAACACAGTAAAATATCATTACCACGTTGAAACAAACAAGGCAATTGTGCCGAATAGATAACAAAGAGAATATTATGACTACTTCAAACGAATTCAAATTTGCTCGCAACGTTCTAGAAACTTCTATGAATGCAACAGACACAAGTGCAAGTGATTTTTCTCTAGAAGAAATCAAAGAGAAAATACAAGAAATTATTGATAATGTCTTTGAATGTAGTCAAGTTGATTATTGTCTAGACCTGCCATGTGGTGAAGTGCGAGTAATCTCTGAAGATCACATTGATGAGTTATGGACTGACTCACTAATAGAACAAATCAAAGACTGTTATGAGGGTTTATCGGACTTGCCTAACTTTGTTGCTATTGACTGGGAACAAACGGCTGAAAATTGTAAAGTAGACGGCATGGGTCATCACTTTGCAGGGTACGACCACGAAGAACACAATACAGAAAACCTTTACATTTTCCGCACTAATTAAATAATAGCTTTACTGATAGCACTTGTTAATTGAGTGCTATTAAATAAATCTGTTAAACAACTGGAGTAATACAAATGAATAATTCACGCCTAGCCCTAATCGCAAAAGCTGTTAACAATGTCCAGAACAAACCTAAACAAGCTTTCATCAACACACAAGAGTTAAAGACAATTCTTGATAATGATTATGTTAATATACAAATTAGCAATGACAGTATTGTTAAGATTAACGAATTAGATTTTAGTTAAGGACAACACACAATGTTAACAACAATAGCAATCACAACAATTTTAATAGCAGGTATATACATGTTAAGTAAATCGAATCCAACTTACAAAAAGAAAGATCTTACTGTATTAAATGAGTTGACAAAACAACAAAGTGTTATTACTATTACACAAGATGTCGAGCGTCAATTAATGTTAGTGTTGAGTGATGCTGGATTAAGTGTCATTGATGAACAGATAACAGAACGTTAAATAAACCTTTTAACCAATTACAAATAGGAAACCAATCAAAATGTCAAATGTAAACCGTTTAACCAAGCAAGAACGCAAAGCAATTAAAGACCTACGCACAAACCGTAAAGGTGGTAAGCGTGTCATTTGGGATAATGTTGAGTATCAAGATAAGTTATCAGATAATCATAACAAAGGCAGTGGGGTTTATTATATGTCAAACTTTAATACATTAGGCTTCGAGAGAAGCGATTTAAGCGCTTATAATTAAAAACCTAAGTCAGTGTATAGATAAAATGATTTAACACCCTTAGAAGGGCATACAGGAGCTTGTAGGGGTGTTCTGATAGCTATTTAATAAGGATGATAACAAATGACATTAGAACAAATCAAAACAGCCGTTAAATTAGGTAAGACAGTGCACTGGTCAAATGATAGCTATATTGTGACGAAAGGGCTACTAGTGAAGTGTTTAACAAATGATCATTGTGTGGGGTTAACTCATTTAGATGGTGTTAATTGGGAGTATGGTAATGGTGATAAATTTTACCTGAAAGATGATAATGATTTATCAATTGTACCTGATTACATTGAGCGAGGCTTATCAGGCATAGATTAAGGATAAAAGGAACCAATCAAATTAAAACGTCAAATAAACAGCTAACACAGCGACAATTTACCCTGCTATTGCATATAGTGGGGTTTTCTTGTTTGTTTGATAAAAAAGACAATTGTTTTCAGTCTTCACAAAGGGCTATCATAAAACACCTAAACAGTAAAGGGATTAACACCAATCACAAAGCAATAGAGAAGTTATTCAAAGATATGACATTGCTTGGCATTACTAAACATGTATTAGATGTTGCTAATGTAAAGCGTGTTATGATTAACCCTGCTTTCTTATCAATCAAAGACTTCAACAATTATTATTATATGCTGGCACAATTCCATTTAGGAAGTGGTGGACAAGCTTGGCAATATGCAAAGGTATGCATCGCTATTGGTTGGTTAGTGCATCCCGTTACAGGTGAGCTGATAAAACGTTATGATAATAAAAGAATGCATTACTGGCGTATTGGTGAGGATAAAAGGTTTTCAAAGGGTAAAGTAAAAGACAGCACAAAGATAATAGAACAACTCACCATTGAGTATAAAGACATTGTAATGCTGCCCACAAATGAAAAATTAACACCCCAATTACTTGCTAAGATGGGGATAAAATCGGGGTATGATTAATAGTAAAAAGGGGGCATTTAGGGGGGGCACTCGTTTTGAATGTAACGTATTGATTGTATTCAATAATAGTGCTATTCGGGGTGTACTTCTGTTATTAGATAGAAAGAAGGGTGTATTATACAGTTCAGCTTTAACTAATATAATTGACCTTATTTCAGGTTTATTTGCATTTAGTTGTTGACGTATAAATCAAGACAGTATACACTTCAGTTATCAAATCAGTACTAACCAATAAAAGGTAAATAACATGTATACAGATGATACTCAATTCTTTGGTGAGGATTACAAGTAATGAAAAATGAATATGATGCAAACAATTCAGGCTTCACCTTTGCACCTAGTAGTAAACCAGTGATTAAACGCACTATAACGTTGTGTGACAGACTTAAACGTATAAAGCTAATTAGCGTGTTTAAGTTTGTTGGGATAATGACTGGCGTCATTGTAGCACTTAATTTAACAATTGAATTGATAGGGACTTTAAGATGAGTAATAAGATAAAAGAAAAAGAAGCATTAGAACAACAATTAAAAGTCTGGGATTCTATTATACACCATTTAAGGGCTAATTGTGGTAGAACTACGACACCAGAGTCTGACACTCAACTGATGACTGTTATAGCTCAGTATGGGGTGTTATGTTACAATGAAGCCTTCTATAAGTTCAAACAGGATAGTGAGGATAAACCAAAATGAAAAATATTCTAAACAATATTAAATTCTATTCTCTATTATCTATGTGCTGGTTTATGGTTGTATGGTTAGTGGGAGTAGGTACAGACAATGTGAAGCTTGCTGAAGTGGGTGGGGTGATAGTTGTTGTAAGCTTTGTTATTGTGTTAGGAAGTTGTGCTGGGATTAAGTTGTTTAATGATGTTAGTAAGGATAAGAGAAAAAGAAAGAGAAGTAAAATAAAAGCTTGTATCTTTAATCTTTATCTGTATACTTAAGGCAAACGTTAGTTAATTTATAAAGGTGGCAATATGTTTTTAAAACTTCAGAACGGGAACACTTTCAACTTCTTTGATCAAGGTTGTGAATTACAAGTTACGTCTAACAATGGTTTTACAGGGTATAAAGAACAATGGTTCATTATCTACTTAGAGCAAGGTGAAACATTCAAGGAAGAGGTTAAGCGTATTGCTGCAATGTTATCAGATGAAAGAAATAGTAAAATTTACTTCTTAAATTAATTTATGTTTTATTTGTTCTAGGGTATTGCATTCTATAATCAGAGTGCTATACTTGTTTCATCAAGTCGGGAAATGATTTCCTACTAAATATACAAAGGTACTTATTATGTCTTCTATTAAATTAAATACATTAGCTTTTAATAATACAGTGTTAGAAGTTGGTAAATTCATTTATAGCAACCACTACAAAGCCAATGTGGAGGTTTTATCTTTGTGTTGTACTGGTAATGGTATACATGACAACCGCATACATGTCGCTGGTATTAATGGATCAACTAATTCACTAACCTTTATGAATTTCCAATCTGATAAACCTACAGTATTCCATGTTGCAGATGGCTGTTGTTATCATGAAGTGGCAAGGGAAGTTATCACAGACTTGGATTTTATTAAAAGTCAGTTATAAGAGAAAAGATAAACCTCTTAATTAAGAGAAGCCACCACAAACAGGTGGCTTTTTGTTGTCTATTGTTTATGTGCTATCTTATTATGTTTACATCCCCTGTTTAAAGCTCTTGTATGGCCTTATAACAAGCTTATCTATATTAATGTAGGCAATGTGTAGGATTGAGATTATAAGGGCTTAAATCAACGTATATGAGCTTGATGGTTATACTCAGAGTGTTGGTTAATATCACCTTAGTTAATTAATTTAGTATGGGTATGTGATTAGATACCATTGTTAGTTAATTTGACCACTTATTAGTGATAATGACTATTAAATAAATACACCAATTGAGTACATATGGACAAAATGTCCCACATTGAAATACACTATTGGGTGTCAATTTGACAGTATAATTAGGTACAATGTCATAATGACAATACACTATTGGGTGTAACATCCCCAAATTATTCTCACAATTATTTTCCCTCACAAATAAATTCCCCACAGTATTACACCATAAGAATTAACTAATATATCCCCTCACAATTCCCTCCAAATAATACACTGAAACAACACCACACAATCACATCATAGACAATACAATCGTACACAATGTAAATGAATAACAAGTGAATAGGAAATGAATAGAAATAATGTAAATACCATTGTATGCGTACTACATATTATATGTTAAATGCATTAATTCTAATGTAAGGAATGAGGGGGACTAAGTATGCATATTAGTAGGAATGCATATAGGGTGGGGGCTGTAGGGGAGGTATATTAGTAAAATCTTCATTAGATATTTCTAAATTATAGAAAGCTAATATAGCTGGCGTATGGGAGCGTTAAACCCCGATACACCCATTTTCTGATATTTCCATACACCATTTTGTATATACATTCACATCATATACCACCTATTTCTACAGAAAAATAAGGATATTTGTACACAAAATGAAGATGAATTATACTCAAAATGGAGATGTGATATTGGGATATTTTTGACACATTTTAGCCGCCATTATTACCTCGAATATTGATACTTATATAGGATATTTATAAGACTGACATAGGAAAACAATAGGGATATTTTTGCAGGAGGATAATAGAGAGAATACCCAGACTAATGCTTTAGTATGATATTGATATTTCTCTATAAATGTATCCGAGGGACGAGGATGCAGTCCTAAAATACTAATTAGGATAAGTTCAGGGAGGATATTTAGATATGACACTTAGCAGGGGCTATATCCCACCTGATTCTATGTGTCTAGAACGCTCTGTAAGCTCTTATAATGGCTTATGAATATGATGATTGCTGTAATGATATTTGATAGGCTTAAAACGCTTCTTAGGAGCTTTAGTAGGATAGTGATATTTTGTATATACAGATAGCAAAAAGCCTCACAATTAAGGAGGCTTCTGTTTTATAGTTTCTTATTGTAAGTGAATAATTTCTCTATTGATGTCTTTGCTCCTTTTATAACACTATTAGCCCTCAATGAAGATGTAACTGACTTTTCCCATACACATGTAAAATCTTCTGGTGCATTATACTCACTTACAAACACTGTATGCCCCGCATTACTCATTTGTCTACACCAATCCCAGAATACACATGAATCAAACCCTGACTTCTTAGCTGCTATATATTCTTTTGTACCAGCATAAGGTGGGTCACAGTATATAATAGAGTTAGGTGGGATTAATAAATCTCTATAATCCCCTCCATGAAATTCACAACCTTGTAATTTAGGTAACTGCTTCATTACATTATTATATGCTTCTTCTGGGTAGTTCCTCACTTTACCATTAGATGTTGTTGTAATACCAGCATAACCACCATCAAACCATCTACCACTATAAGAACCATTAATCCCTATATAGCCCACAAGAGCTTCTTGTTCTATATCCGCTTTCTTATTTTCATCCCTTGCCCAGTTGTATAACTCCCTAGATATTTCTTTAGGAGGTATAAAATTATTATATAGTGCTTCCCTGAAGAATGTGGCAAGCTTTGCATTAAAATCATTATATATTCTAGGGTTGGGTACATCACATATAGAGTTTGCGCCTCCACCAAAAGGCTCTACATAGTGTTGTCCCTCTTTTCTATTCTTTAATATAATAGGTAATATGTGTTTAGATATACTTGATTTACTTCCCATATACTTCATTTTATTTCTCCTCTTTGTTCTGTTATTTACGTACTATAACTCTCTCTATCTTAAATCCATCCTTATATGTGCCAGCTAAAGGAGAGCACACATCATGCCCCACCTTATCCATACAGGAGGTTAAATATTCATATCTCTTTAACTCTTCTAATACAAAGCCTTTATACCTTGTGTGGAAATGTACATGTAACCCATTTGGTGTTGTAGTGTATTCATAAAGTTTACATTGATTACCCATAAAAGATAAAACCTCGTTTCTTATATGTTCTGGGTTTTCTTTATCATCAAAATCAATAGTAGTCATCTCACCTCTCATACCTAAGTAAAAAGCTTTTGTTGAGGTTGTAATGCCAGTCTTGGATTCCTCTCCTTTTAACTTCTTACATGCCTCTTGTGTTATTAGTTTATCCTCACCTTTAGCTAGGTCTACTAGGTTATTAGAAATGTAGAATACATAAGAATGCTCTGGATGTCTTTTATTACATATAGAGATAATGGCATTGGCTTCTTCTACCCAATCCTCAATTTCATCTTTAGTACATAGCTTAAACATCTTACAGAAATGTGTGTTACGCTCTAGCACTTGTAATAGATATTTATCTTTATTCATTATCACTCTCCTCTTTATCCAATCCCATACTATCAACTAACACATCAACCCAATGCACTCCTTCATACTTATGCCCTTTCTTCTCACACTTACCCATCTCAATACCAATAGCTTTACGATTGAGATTACGAGCAGCTTTGATTGTAGCACCACTGCCGAACGTAAAGTCTAGTACAGTCTCACCTTCATTGGTGTAAGTTTTAATCATGTATTCCATTAGTTCTACAGGCTTCTGTGTTGGGTGTATACTACCATTATTTGGATTAGAAAAATCCAGCACTTGTCTTGGGTATCCTTTCTTTTCTATCTTACGGTTTAGCTTAGATTTCTTCCTTGAAGGGTTTACACCTATATCTCCATCTAGGTATGTTTTAGGTCTTGTCCAAGTAATATCGCAGTCCTGTAACCCTTGTGGGTTGTATAGCATATTAGTAGAGGAGCCGTTTGCAGTATTACCTTCTGAAAATACCATAATATTTTCTATATCTTTTAAAGGTTTTAATTTAGCATTCGTAAAACCAGAGGGTCTTGTCTTCCTCCAGTACCAATCATACTTAAAACATTCTATATTACTTATGCGTACTAAGGAACAAAAAGGCTCTTGTCCAAACAGGACAATAGTCCCATTAGGTTTAATAATACGTTTCAACTGCTTCCACATCAAATCTAAATCAATAATAGAATCCCACTTGCAAGCAGTTGTCCCATACGGAGGGTCTGTCAATATCATATCAACACTACCATCAGGGATTTCTTTCATTCGTTCTAAACAATCACCTTTCATTAACCAGATATTATCATTCTTAAAATCCATTATTTATATTCTCCTTTATCCTATTATCTACTCAAACACTCATTAAGAAAATCACGCCTAATACTGTCCTCATAATCTCTTATTTTCTGTTCCTCATAAACATCTTGCATATCTTCCAACACAGACAACTGACCAACAATATAACCTAAATCCCACCCACCATAGAAATTGTATAGTGTTGTTTCATTACCATTATATTTAACTTCTAATGAATCTTTCTGTTTGCGTAGTCTTTCTATTTTACGTTTATACATCTAATTCCCCTATAGCTGATTCATATACCATGTCCTTGCTTTTGTACTAACACCTTTACCAACATCTTTCATGGTTAGGTTATTATCTTCCAGAACATCCCCTTCCTCTTTGTTAATATCTTTACTAATCCAAGATAAGAAAGCACCAATAAGCTTATTATCTACACCACCAACTTCTTGCACACCTTGTGCTAGTCTATTCTCTGTTACGGCATACTCTACAAACTCTTGAATGGAATTCATCTTCTCTGTATCAATAGGAGCCAATGTCTTAACTTTAGATATAGAATGTTTCTCTCCTTTAGTCTTAAACCAGTTACCAGAATCCTTAGAATAGCTGTAATCATAAGGTGTCCATACAATACCTTCTCCTAGTGTTTGTGCAACACCATCAGCATCTTTTGTTTTTAAATAGTGACTAACTGGACACAATTCTTCTACTAGCTCAGTGCACTCTATAAGATGGTTCTGTATATCTTGTGGGTTGTTAAAGTTAATATCCACTTCAAATGAAGGGAAGTCCATAATACTATAAATACCAACATCCTCACACCCATCTGCAATACCTTCTAGTAGTCTCACTGGAACCCAATCATCATCTAACTTAACTCCAAAGATAAAGAATGATTTCTTAGGAAGAAAACTAATACCAACTCCTTTCTGAATACCAGCACCACACCACTCTCCACTAACTTTAATGGTGTTATAACCTGTGCCAAATAAAGCTTTAATACGTGCTAATACCACCTTCACACTCTCAACCCTACGGGACATACTTTGTGCAAACTCACTATTATCAGAGTTTAGTACAAAACCATCTGTGTTATAATACCCCAGAAGGTTATTCTTACTGTGGAAACTAAGACCATATTCATCCAATACCCAACTTCCATTAGTACCATGTAGCTTCACTGTACCTGTGTATTTAAGTGTTGGTGCAGTAGCTGTACTGTCAATAATAGCATTACCCTCATCATCTTGCCCTTTGTATTGTGCGGATGTTTGAATGTTTTTAATAACATTACGGAATTGACCTGTGCTGTGAAACTTATAATTATTACTCATCCCAATCCCCCCTTATTTAATACCATTAACCTCATCAAACATCTGGCCCACTAATGAACGAACATTACCACCACTATACTCATTAGTGGCTATCTTACTAGACCATTCATCAATAAACACCTCACGCTCTGTATTTTGTTTTGCTCGGTATATGGACGTCATGCCACATAGAGAGTTAATTGATAACCACGTTCTGCAACTACTACTTACTATCTCGCCACCATTACACCAATGATTAAACAATAACCCACGCTGCTCATCTGATAGTTCATTTAGTGGCTTTGTGTTGTTGTATATAGACCAGTTATTTGTACCATCAAGCTCAAATTGTGAGCTAAGCCATGCATGCTGATACCCTTCAACAGTTATGTACCTTCCATAAGATGTTGCAACTGTGTGGTGTAATGTCCCTGTCAGCTCCATAATCTCAGATGTGTCCTTAACTCGTTTAACAACATCCCCAACTTTAAAATCAATCATTATCTCTCTCCTCTCTATTTAATTTATATACCCATCTTAATCTAATACCTTCTCAATGTCAATACAAGATTTATAAATAATTAGCCTGTGGTAATGGTGATCCAACAGGGACATTACTAACCACCTCTCCAAACAACCCCTTATCATACCAACCCTTAATCTTCTGCACATTCTCTATGTAATCCTTAGCATGTGAGTCAGTGTATGATAATGAGGTAACACTATCTAAGAATAATGGTGTTACATTGTTAATGAACTGTTCAAGCACAGTTGATATATAACCAAGTAATCTTTCAGTTGTTTCTTTGGTTGAAACATCATACTGAGATAAGTATATACTAGAAACAAGTTCCATACCATACCACTCACAATTATTTGTACTATTACATGAGTACATTTTAGTAGTCTTAAACAATAAGTCTCCCTTCTTACTAGCCTTTATTTTATTATAGACCACCTCAATCCAATCTGTTCTCTGTATTTCTATTTTCATTATCTATTCTCCTCTAGCTTCTTCCAACAATTCATCAATCTCATTATACAACACTGAATCATTACAATACACGAGCATTATCTTGTGCAGGAGGTTGTACATCTTTGGTGATGATTTTATTAAGTGTGTATTAGCTTTAGCGTCCTCCTCAAAATCCCATTCATCAACGTCAGCGATAAGTTTTAACATTCCATATGATTGTGTATTACTTTGGTCAACAATACCAATCATGTTCCCTTTAATCACCCACTCACCTTTTGTAAAATTAGCCATTAGTTAATCCCTCCTTGTACGTATTCCTTATGAGCTTCCCACCCATAACGGAAGTAATCTTCATCAGTAATACGTTGACCTGTGTAATCATAACGTTCCTGTTCTTCTTTATCTAATTCAGACAAAGCATCAGCGATAGCTTCATCTTCTGTCTGAAGTCTGTAGAAGGTTTGATGCGGGTGTGTAAATGGGTTGACACCTACAGCTTCTATATAACTACCACCTTCACGATAATACACTTTAACTCCGTCACGCAAGGCTTCTACAAATCCATTAGCATCTGTTATCTGTTTCATTTATTTTCTCCTTATAAAATTTCTAATAAGTTATACACTAACCCAGCCACAACAACAAGTAGACATATATTTAGTACAACACTAAAACCTAGTAACCATTCCCTAAGTGTGCCTCTTTCTTTATTCTCTTAATATTCTGTTTCAATATCTCCACCCCATAAGGTTTTATATGATTGAAGTGTGGTTTTGATAGTTGGCTCTTTGGCATCCATACCTCAAACTTTCCCATAAATAAAAACATAACTGCCTTCTCTGTCATTATGCCAGTCTTCTCTAGTCTCCAAGAATCTATAGGGTATAATGTTGGAG